>MDTB01027874.1_pt1 | contig 16981 bp, 14 predicted proteins | sample 811161 | NCBI WGS metagenome assembly MDTB01 (sample SAMN05326650, study PRJNA326480) | marine metagenome | isolation source: seawater | place: Mediterranean Sea | collected 2009
CATTCGACCCTTACACGACCGCGTTGTCGTGCGTCGTTTGGAAGAGGAAACCACCAGCGCTGGTGGCATCGTGCTTCCTGACTCTGCAACTGAAAAGCCCTCACAAGGCGAGATCCTCGCTGCAGGTCCGGGCAAAATGACTGACGGCGGTGATGTACGTCCGCTAGACGTCAAAGCTGGCGACAAAATTATCTTTGGCCAGTACGCCGGAAGCACGGTCAAGATCGACGGAGAAGAACTCCTGATCTTGAGCGAAAGTGAAATCTTTGGGGTGTTAGAAGGGTAGACCTTCGCACTTAAGTTAAGAGAAGAGGAAATAAGCGATGAGCGCTAAAGATGTAAAATTCGGTGATGACGCGCGAGTATTAATGCTCGAGGGTGTAAACGTCCTTGCCAACGCTGTGAAAGTGACCTTAGGTCCCAAAGGTCGGAATGTAGTTTTAGACAAAGCATTTGGCTCACCGACCGTAACAAAGGACGGTGTCTCGGTTGCGAAAGAGGTCGAACTCAAAGACAAGTTTGAAAACATGGGTGCACAAATGGTCAAAGAAGTGGCCAGCCAGACTTCTGACGAAGCAGGCGATGGCACCACCACTGCGACGGTATTGGCCCAAGCTATACTGCAAGAAGGCCTCAAGTCGGTTGCCGCAGGTATGAATCCAATGGATTTGAAGCGTGGTATCGACAAAGCTGTTGCTGCTGCGGTTGAGAAGATTCAAGGCATGGCAACCCCATGTGAGGACTCCAAGGCTATTGCGCAGGTCGGCACCATCTCTGCCAACAGCGATGCAGCGGTAGGCGAGATCATTGCCGAAGCCATGGAAAAAGTTGGTAAAGAAGGTGTTATCACCGTTGAAGAAGGTTCTGGTCTAGAGAACGAACTCGACGTGGTAGAAGGTATGCAGTTCGACCGCGGTTATCTCTCGCCATACTTCATTAACAACCAAGACTCTATGGCGGCAGAGCACGAAGATCCCTTCATTCTGTTGTGCGATAAGAAGATCTCTAACATTCGCGACTTGTTACCGTTGCTCGAAAGCGTGGCCAAAGCAGGCCGCCCGCTGGTAGTGATTGCCGAAGACATCGAAGGCGAAGCGTTGGCAACATTGGTTGTTAACAATATGCGCGGCATTGTTAAAGTTGCGGCAGCCAAGGCGCCTGGTTTTGGCGATCGTCGTAAAGCGATGTTGCAAGACATCGCGATTCTCACCGGTGCTACCGTTATCTCTGAAGAAGTTGGCCTGACCTTAGAAGGCGCGACACTAGAAGATTTAGGTACTGCTAAGCGTGTGTCTTCTACGAAAGAAAACACCACCATCGTCGATGGCGCTGGCGACAAGGACGACATCGCAGGACGCATTAAGCAGATCCGCGCTGAAATCGAAGATACTTCATCCGATTACGACCGCGAAAAACTGCAAGAGCGTTTGGCCAAGTTGGCTGGCGGTGTGGCTGTTATTAAAGTGGGCGCGCCGACTGAAGTCGAAATGAAAGAAAAGAAAGCGCGTGTCGAAGACGCGTTGCACTCTACTCGCGCGGCGGTAGAAGAAGGTGTTGTACCAGGTGGCGGTGTTACTTTGGTGCGCGCTATCGAAGCTGCACAAACGGCCCAAGGCGACAACGAAGATCAGAACGTAGGTATTGCACTAGCGGTACGCGCCATGAGCGCGCCATTGCGTCAGATTGCTGTCAACGCAGGTGTTGAAGGCGCTGTAGTGCTGGACAAGGTGGCAGCCTTGGATGGCAACGAAGGCTACAACGCGGCAACCGGCGAATATGGTGATATGTTGGCTATGGGTATTCTCGACCCAGCTAAGGTAACTCGTACAGCGCTGCAAGCAGCTTCATCCGTAGCGGGCTTGATGATCACCACCGAGGCGATGATCAGTGAGATGCCTGATGAGGGCGGCGCGCCGGCTGGAATGCCGGGCGGCGGCATGCCAGATATGGGCGGCATGATGTAAAGCGATCGTTGATCGTAAAAACCCGGCTTCGGCCGGGTTTTTTTTGCTCGTCGTGCTTATACGGTTTTCTTGTGAAGCAGGGTCTTAAACGTCCAAGCTCTGGTGCCAGGGTCGGGGTTTAGCTATCCTTGCCATCGGTTTTTGGATTAACAACAGGGGATTCCATGGAACTACTAATCGAATACTTAGCGCGCTTCGGTCACGTCATCGCCGGCGTAGTTTGGATCGGCATGTTGTACTACTTCAATTTTGTGCAGACAGAGTATTTCAAAGAGGCAGACGGCGACGCTCGGGTTGACGCTTTTTCGAAACTCGTGCCGCGCGCGTTGTGGTGGTTTCGTTGGGGCGCCATGTTGACGTTCTTAAGCGGTGTTATTTTGCTCGGCTACAAGCATTCTGGCCTGACCCCAGACATCACCCTAGGCGCGACGATGGGAACGCTGATGTTTTTGAACGTATGGTTAATCATTTGGCCGAATCAGCGCATTGTTATTGCCTCCAACCAAGCGGTCGCGGCAGGTGGTGAGGCCGATCCGGCAGCGGCTGCGGCAGCACCTAAGGCTGCGTTGGCGTCTCGGACCAACACGTTGTTTTCGATCCCAATGCTGTACTTCATGGGTTCTAGCGCACACTTTGCGATCAATGGCAGCATCAGCGCTAACGGCACCGCATTGGGTATAGCCTTGGCGATCATTGCGGCCTTAGAAGTTAATGCCATCGTCGGCAAACAAGGGGTGTTAACCACAGTTAAGGGTGTAATCACCTCTGGTTTTGTACTTACGGTAATCCTGGCGGGAATCCTTTACGCCCTGTAGCGCTGCTACACAGAGGGGCCAACCAGAACTTGCGTTGGCCCCACGATCTCTCCCAGCTAATCTGAGGTGTTATGAACAACGACGCCGATCACTCATTGTCGACAGAGCCCGGCGACTATCGGCCCGGTGGCGGACGTCGGCCGCAACGTAGCCGCGGATCATCAGACAGCGGCCGCAGTCTGTTCACCAACTCCATAATGGCAATTTTAGTCGTCGGTCTGGTTGCGGCGGGTTGGTTTATTGCCAATCAACAGCAAATGCTGGCCGCCGAGCAAGCCCGATTGTCGAACGCCAACCAGCGATTGGAACTGCTCGAACAGCGGCTCTCGGCCACGGACACGGCGTTGTCTCAGGGCGGCGAGGACACTATGGAACAGATCTCGTTTTGGGAATCAGAAATCCGCAAGCTCTGGAATGTGTCTAACGAACGCAATCGCGGTTGGATCAAGGACAATCAAAAAGCGGTAAAAGGTCTGGACCAAACTGTAACCGCGTTGCAGTCATCCGCGCGCGACCTGAAAGCCGCCACAGCTCGGCACGAAGAAGCGTTCGAGCAGCAGACCACGTTGATTGATCAGATCACCAGTGTAGAAATTCAGCTGCAACAACTCGTGCGCGCGCAACAGGATTTGGTGGATAAGGTGAATACAACGAGCCAGGCGGTGGCCAAATTGCGCGCCAACTTGGACACCCAAGTAAGTGAAAACACCGAGGCCATCGCTGCGATCGATGCCTATAGGATTGCAACAAACTCTCGTTTTAGAGATCTAGAAAAACGCATAGAAGCCTTGAGCGCGGCACTCAACCCCGGCTCTGTAGGCGAAGAATAGAACGCGTACCGGGAAAAGCTAGTAGCTTGCTCCTAGGTGCTGCTTAGCCGGTCGATAAGCTGATCTTTTTCCAACCATACGCCGCGCATCCATTGCGCTAATTTGGTTTTGCGTTGCACATCGTCTTTGGCTTCGGCGAGCTCCGGTAGTGGAAGTTGGCGTATATCTATACGGACTTCACGGCACTTTCCCTGCAAAAACTCCCAAAACGTTGGAACGCCGGTAGGATAGACCAGGGTTACGTCGACGATGGCGCTTAAATGGCCTTCCATGCCCTGCAGGACATAGTCCATTCCGCCTGGCTTTGGCCGCAACAAATGCCCGTAGTCGCTGTTTTGGCGATGGTGTTTCTCTTTGGTAAAGCGCGTGCCCTCGACAAAGTTCAACACGCTGGTTGGATGGTTTTTGAATCCCTCACAAGCCTTAAAGACATTGTCTCGGTCAACATGCCGCAATTCAGAGTTGGCACGAATTTGGTCGCGGCTGATACGTTTGACATACGGGAAGCCAAGGACATACATGGCAACGCCAATGAAAGGAATCCAAATGAGTTGCGATTTAGTAAAGAATTTGAGTGGCGGGATTTCGTCTAACAGAAATGTTTGTAGGAGTAATATGTCGGCCCATGTTTGATGATTACAGATAACCAAATACCACTTGTTTGGGCTGACCATTGTTTGATCGTGCCATTGTACAGTTACCTGTGTGAGCCGCAGTGTGCGAATCATTCGACGGTTCGAACCGGTCCACCAAATGAGGATTTTGTCCATTTTTTGCTTGAGCTTGGAGCGCGCGACGCCACTAGTAAAATTGAGCCGAAAAGCCCACCAGGCCAGTACAACGAAAACACTGACAGTAGCGATCAATAAAGCAATACACGCCAGCACACCTTTAAGAAAATGCATAACAATCCTGCAAAGTATCGTCAGCAACATGGTGGCACCGTGCGTGTACCGCGGCAACTTATGAAAACAACAAAATGGTTAACTCTTGTTGCGATGTGTTGGCTGGCGGGTGGTTGTGAGTCGTTGCAATTTTATCATCAGGCTGCGCTCGGACAGTTAGCCTTGTTGCGGCAGAGTAATGCGGTGGACACGCTTGTGCAGGACCCAGCTACCACGCCACGATTGCGAGAGCGCTTAGTCATGGTGCAAGCCATGCGCGACTTTGCAGAACAACAACTGCTGTTGCCGGTAGGTGATCGCTATCGGCGGTTCGTGCAATTGCCTCGCGACTATGTCGTGTGGAATGTTTTCGCCGCGCCACCGTTAGATATGCGCAGCGAGCTCTGGTGCTACCCATTGATCGGTTGCGCTCCGTACCGTGGATATTTTGCCAAAGGCGACGCCGACGCATTGGCCAAGCGTTATGCCGAGCAAGGATTCGATAGTTATGTAGGCGGTGTTTCCGCGTATTCCACTCTGGGATGGTTTAATGATCCGCTGTTGAGCAGCTTTATTTTCTACAGCGAGCCGGCTTTGGCGAATCTTCTGTTTCATGAACTTGCGCACAGTAAAGTTTGGGTGGCAGGTGATGTTGCGTTCAACGAAAGTTTTGCCAGTTTTGTAGGGATTCAGGGCGCTCGGCGTTGGCTTGCGCGTAATCAACGTGAGTTGGGTGCTGAGCAGCTGGCGCGTTGGCAACGTCGGCAACATGAGTGGCAGCGCTTTAAGACGTTTGCGTTGGCGGCGAAAGCGGACCTTACCAACCTTTATCAACAACAATCTGGAAACAGTGAGCAGCGTCTGCAGCAGCGCGAACGCGTACGCTCATATTGGCAAAGCTGCTACCGCCAGCAGCGCCAGCAACTTGGTAATGGACGCTTCGATGGATTCATGGGTGAGCGTTTCAATAACGCGTTTTTGCTGTCGCTGGGGACATATGAAGATTGGCAAGGGGCTTTTGCCCAGGTGTTTGCTGAGGCTGCTGGTGACTGGTCGGTGTTTTTTTTGCAGGTGCAGGCACTCAGCGAGTTGTCGGCTAGCGACCGGTTAGCTCAAATGCACAAGTTGCAGCAACGCCGCTTACTGCAGCAGCAAGAAACACAAGACGCTGATCACCAAGGCGCCGAGCAAGTTGAGTGCCAGCCCTTCGCGGACCATGTCTTGAATTGAGAAGCGCCCAGTAGAAAACGTTACGACGTTTGGCGGCGTGGCCACCGGCAACATGAATGCGCAGGATGCGCTCATGGCCGCAGGAATCATGAGCAATTTGGGATCAATGCCGGCCCCCACAGCAGCGGCCGCGAGTATGGGCATAAGTAACACTGTGGTTGCCATGTTGCTGGTAACTTCAGTCAAAAATGTCACCGCCAAGCAAATCGTCGCGATCATCAACAGGATCGGCAGGTTAGCCAAGGTTTCTAAGGTATCGCCAATCAGCGCGCTGAGTCCGGAATTTGTAAACGCTGTCGCAATGGTAATGCCAGCACCGAACAGCAGCAGCATGCCCCAGGGAATGCGCTCTGCGGTGGCCCAGTCGAGTAGCCGTAGCGATTCGCCGGTGTCGGGATCGCGGTCACCGTTGGGAATAATGAAAAGGGCGATCACTGCGAGAAAAGCGACCATGGCGTCGTTACTGTAGGGCAGTTGCAACCATTCAGACCAACCACCGAAAGGCCCGGTTCTGGTTACCCATAATATCGCCGTGATCGAAAACACGGTAAACACGCGTCGCTCGCCAGTACGCCAAGCACCGATTTGTGGCACCGCAATCTCACCACTGGTAGACAAGTTACGAGTAATCCAAAAGCCCGCAATTGGCAGCAGAATGAGTACTACGGGCAGCGCCCAGAGCATCCATTGACCAAAGGATATGGTGCTATTGCTTACTTCGTTATAGACGCCCATAAAAACCATATTGGGTGGCGTACCAATAGGCGTGCCAATGCCGCCGATACTTGCAGCATAAGCAATGCCCAACAGTAGCGGCGTCGCCAGGCGCTTATCCTCAGTGCTGTCTAACGCGGCCAACGCCACAGGCAACAACATGAGGGGAGTAGAAGTATTGGAAATCCACATACTCAAAACAGCGCTGGCGAACATAAATCCCAACACCAGACGGCGCGGACTGCTACCGCCAAACAACCGCACCATAAAAAACGCAATGCGCCGATGCGCACCGCTGCGCTCAAGTGCGGTGGCGAGCAAAAAACCGCCGAGCATGAGCAAAACCAATGGGTTGCCATAGGCAGCGCCCAGTTCTTTCGCGCTGATGATGCCGAACATGGGAAACAAGGCCATAGGCAGCAGCGACGTTGCGGGTATTGGAATCGGCTCAAAGATCCACCAAATGACCACCCACAGCGTGATGCCTAAAGTCAGCGCAGCGGTCAGGTTAGAAGTGGCGAAGAGAAAACCGCATGCGGCGAGAAATGCGACCACGGGGCCGAGCAACAGGGCTAAGGATTTTAGATTGAGGTATGGTTGCGTCACACTTTCGAGGTTATCGGACATGGCGAGCTCTTTCTATTGGTACGACCTGGAAACATCTGGTACCGACCCAAAGTGGGACCGTTTGGTGCAGGTTGCCGGGCTGCGCACTGACGCAGAGCTAAATATTATTGGTGACGAGCTCAACACCTTTGTGCGTCTTGCTGACGACGTGCTGTTGAACCCGGATGCCTGCCTCGTTACCGGTATTATGCCGGAAACTCTGCAGCGACATGGCATACCTGAAGTGCAAGCGTGGGAGGAAGTACTGCGCCGGTTCACGGTGCCAGAAACCTGTGTGGTGGGGTACAACAGTCTGCGTTTTGACGACGAGTTTGTGCGCTATGGATTGTACCGTCACCTTTTTGATCCATATGCCCGAGAATGGCAAAACGGCTGTTCGCGTTGGGACATTCTAGATCTGGTGCGGGCGACTGGTGGCCTGCGCCGTGACGGTATAGCGTGGCCACATACGGAAGACGGCTTACCGGTATACAAGTTAGAAGAATTAACCAAAGCTAATGGCATCAGTCACAGCAACGCACACGATGCGTTAGCAGATGTGCATGCAACCATAGCGATGGCGCGACTGATTAAGCAGCAGCAACCAAAGTTGTTCGATTATTACTTTGCTATGCGCAACAAGCGCGCAGTGCGCGAGGTACTGGAACCCTACGGTGCTCAGCTGTTAGTCCACGTTAGTGGCATGAATCCGCGTGAGCGCTATGGCGTTGCACCGATAGTCTCCTTGACGCGCCATCCTACTAATACCAACTCGGTGATCGTCGTGGATCTGGCACAGGACATTGAGCCGTTGCTCGATTTACCCGCAACGGAAATCCGCGAGCAATTGTTCACACCGGGCCAGCAACAGCGTCCGCCACTGAAAGAGATCAGAATTAACCGCTGTCCATTTGTGGCACCCATTGACGTACTAACGGACGAAAACACCCAGCGTTTGCAGCTCGACATGCGGCAAATCAAAGAGCGCGCGCGACGGCTGAAGCAACCAGGGATCGTGCAAAAACTGCGTACTGTGTATACCCAACCAGAGCCGGTGCCAGCGGCGGACATAGATGCGGCGTTGTATCAGGGGTTTCTGCAGGATGAAGACAAGTCTCGCTGTCAGCATTTTCATAGCAGTCGCCATCAAGGTCAGTGGCCTTTATTAGACTTTAGTGATCCACGCTTGCAGCCTCTGGTACAGCGCATGAAAGCAAGGTCTCATCCAGAGTTGTTAGACGCGGCAGAACAGGCCCAGTGGCAGGAATTTGTCGCGCAAAAACTCCACAGTGAGGGCGATTGGCTGAACCTTGAGTCATACAACACTCGGCTCGACGAACTGACCGGGACGCTAAAAGAAACTGGTGAGACAACGAAGTTGGCATTGTTGCAGCAATTACGCGCTTACGGGGATCGCCTTGGCGAGCAATACCCGAAACCTGTGAAGGGCTGATATGAGTGCTTCGAGCGAAATTACCGACGCTTGTGTGGTGTTCGAACATGTCGGCAAGCGCTATGGCGAATTGGTGGTATTCGATGACTTGTGTCTGGCGCTGCCGAAACAACAGACCACTGCGATCGTTGGCGCCAGTGGCAGTGGTAAAACAACCATATTGCAGATGGTCAACGCATTAGAGCGACCTGACCATGGCAGCATTAAAGTTTTCGGCGATTCGATTCCGCAGCATCGGCTACAGGAGTTTCGTCAGCGTATGGGCTACGCGGTGCAAGGAGCCGGTCTGTTCCCGCACTTGTCCGCGCGCGACAACATAACGCTTGTAGCGCGGTTGCAGGGTTGGTCAGAGCAGCGCATTCAACAACGCTTTGAAGAATTGATGCAGGCCATGGAGTTGCCCTTGAGTGTTGCTGAGCGCCCGCCCAGAGAGCTGTCCGGCGGCCAACAACAACGGGTTGGGTTATGCAGATCGTTAATGCTGGAGCCAGATATGTTGCTGCTGGACGAACCTTTCTCTGCGGTAGATCCAGTGACTCGGCTCGGCCTCTATGAGCGCTTTGAAGAAGTGCAGCGCGTCCAGGCGATGAGCACTTTGCTGGTGACCCATGACATTCGCGAGGCGCGACGACTGGCGGACTTTTTGGTGGTGCTCAGGCAGGGCCAAATTGAGCAGAGCGGCACACCGCATACGGTGTTCTCGCACCCAGCCAGTGCCTATGTAGAAAGGTTGATCGAAAGTGTTGCGTAGGCTATGTCGCATCCTGCTGATGGTCGTTCTGACCTGGTCATGCAACCTTGTGCAGGCTAATGAAGCGAAACCGGTGCGGGTGGCGAGTAAAAACTTTGCCGAAAACTATTTATTAGCGGAAGTCATTGCGCAATTGTTGGAGCGAAAAGGTGTGCGCGTGGAGCGAGCTTTTGGTCTAGGCGGCACGCTGATTTGTTATCAAGCTTTGTTGAACAACGAGATTGATCTGTACGTTGAGTACACGGGCACGTTGTCACAAGCTATTTTGCAAACACCAGAAGTTACTGAGCGCGAAGCGTTAAATGCGCTAATCGTAGAGCGTGGATTGCAGCTGCTACCAGAGCTTGGGTTTAACAATACCTACGCGATTGCGGTGCGCAAGGAGCAAGCCAATACCCTAGGCTTGGTCAACATTGGTGACTTGGCTGCGCATCCGCAATTGAAGTTGGTGTTTAGCCACGAGTTTTTGCAACGTGGCGATGGCTGGCCAGGATTGTCGCAACGCTATGGGCTGGCGCGGTCGGTGCAAGGTATAGAGCATGCGCTTGCCTATCAGGCCATTGCCGACGGTGCGATTGATGTTACTGACGCCTACAGCACTGATGGTGAGTTGAGTCGCTATCCGTTGCAGGTGTTGGTGGACGATCGCAATTACTTTCCGGCCTATATGGCGGCGCCGTTGGTGCGCACCGCATGGTTACAACAGTCGCCGGAGGCGGCAGATCTGATACGTCGGCTTGCTGGAATGATCGACGAGCAAACAATGCTGCGGTTGAATGCTGAAGTGGCGGTGAAGAATAAAAGCTACGCCCAAGTCGCCAGTGAGTTTCTTAATGCCAACAGTGCAGAGTTAACTTTGGATCCAGCAGCTAATCGCGCCGTCTCAACGGGATTCTGGGCAGAGACGTTGGGTCATGTACTGCGGCACCTACAACTCACCGGGCTAGCGTTGGGTGCAGCCATAATCATTGGTTTGGCGTTGAGTTTGGCGATTTTTTCGAAGCCGCGTTCGGCAGATGCGGTAGTGTACTTTTGCGGATTGTTACAGACGGTGCCGTCACTGGCGCTGTTGGCGTTAATGATTCCAGTTTTTGGTATCGGCTTTACTCCGGCGGTGGTGGCGTTGTTTTTATATTCTTTGTTACCAATTGTGCGCAATGCGGTGACCGCGCTGGCCACTGTAGACCCGACTCTGGTGCGGGTTGCTCAAGCGCTTGGGTTGAGCCGTTGGCAGCAATTGCGGCATTTACGCTTGCCGCTGTCGTTGCCGATGATCTTCGCTGGTATTCGCACCGCAGCGGTGATCAGTATTGGTACGGCAACGTTGGCAGCGTTTATCGGTGCGGGTGGTTTGGGCGAGCCAATCGTCGTAGGCCTGTCGTTAAACGACACCAATATGATTTTGCGGGGTGCCATCCCGGCGGCAATGCTGGCAATCTTAGCGGAGTTCTTTTTTGCTGCGGTACAAAAGCGCGTGTCTCGGGGCTATCAGTAGCGCCAGCTGCGTTACCGATGTAGAACAGACAACAGGGGCAAAGTTTAGTTGGGGAACTAAGGAGCGTTATCGTGCAACCATTGCAGCGCCAGAATATTCGACTGGCCGCCACGGTCATGCTAGTGCGCGACGATCCGTCTGGGCTGCAAGTCTATATGGTTAAGCGGCCGGGGCGGGGTGACTTCCCTGATCTGCATGTATTTCCCGGAGGTAAGGTTGATGAGGACGATTGGCAGCCTGCACTGTGTCCAAACCTTGACGACGAAGAAGCCAGTAAACGCCTTGGCGTGAGCGCTGGCGGGTTGCGCTATTGGGTAGCGGTGGCCCGAGAGTGCTTCGAAGAATGCGGCGTATTGTTGGCCAACAACGCTGTGGGGCCGGTTGCTCTGGACATACAGCGCCGCGAGGGATTGGCTGTGCTGAGACAACAGCTCCTTAACGGCGATATGGCTTGGCCAGATGTATTACGTCAACAACAGGTCACTATTGCCTCAGATCGATTGGTGTACTTTAGCCATTGGATCACACCGGACTCAGTGCCGCGTCGATTTGATACGCGGTTCTTTCTCGCTGCTATGCCAGTAGACCAAGACGCAGCTGCAGATACCGATGAGACTGCTGACGACGGTCATTGGATTAACCCCAGTCAAGCCTTAGATAACGCGTTGCATGGAGATTGGCAGATGATTGAACCGACTAAACGCTCACTCGAGACCTTGAGCCAATACGGCGGAGTCGAAGAAGCGTTGCGAGAAGTCGGTGCAGAGCGTCATGTTACGCCTTGGACGCCGGCCGCAGGCCAGCAAGGTATGCAACCGTTCCGCGCAGAGCAAGCCGGCGGTGAAGGCGCATGAGCGATCAGTTGTCAAAGCTAGAGTGGCAGTTGTTGGGGTCGCGCTATGAAGAAGCTGGTCTGATGCTGTTTGACAAACGCATCGATAAATTGCGTAACCCGCGCAATAACAAAGTATTTGAGCGGCTGGTGTTGGAATCGGTAGATTGGGTGAACGTCGTGGCGCTTGATGCCGACGGCCGCAGTTTGATGATACGACAATATAGATTCGGGGTAGGGTATACGACTTTGGAAACCCCCGGTGGTATGGTGGATCCCGGAGAGGACTCTAAGACTGCCGCCGCTCGAGAGCTGCTAGAAGAGACTGGCTATGCCAGTGATCATTGGAGTTACTTAGGTGCCGTTGAGCCTAACCCCGCGTTCCACAATCATCTTTGCCATCATTGGCTGGCTCGCGACATTTACCCAGCGCAGTCCCAAGAACTAGGGGATGGCGAATCAATAGCGATTGAATTTATGCGTCAACAGCAGGTGCAGCAGGCGGTGGTCAACGGTGAGTTGAAACACGCACTGGCGCTCTCAGCCCTTTCGCGAGTGTTCCCTATTTGGCCAATGCCTTTTATCCAAGACGATCCGGTGTCTCCACATGACTGATGCACAGCGGTTTGGCCAAGTGCTGTCAGAGTGGTTGGGTGACGCCAAAGACTCTGGATTAGCTCAATTGGCACACGACTTATGGCACAGCAGCGATGACTGTAGGGTGTTGGCGTCAGCTGCTGGCAAGCTGGTCGCCTGTAGCGAACTTGTGGGCAATTGGGTGCGACTGCAGAACGCGTTGGTGCCCGGCGTGATCTTTGCTGACCTGGTCCATGATGACGATACTGCTGCCTGGCGCCAATTCGTCGCTGCGCCGCAGCAAGGTCGAAGCCTTGAGGTGCGGTTGGCCACTCAGGACCCGGCTGCGCCGTGGTTTTGGGTAGCCATTTCGTTGCGTGCCTATCACGACGAGGAACAGCGCATCGGATACTTTTTCAGTCTCCGCGATCTATCTGAAATCAAACATGTGCAACAACGACTACTGCACCAAGCAAATTACGATGAGCTAACCCAGCTGCCAAACAGGGCCTACTTTCTAAAATTTTTGTCTGAGCGGATACAGCAGTTGCCACAAGGTGAACATTTTGCCGTGCTGTTTGTAGACCTAGATCGTTTCAAGATTATCAACGACGCGCTCGGCCACAGCGTTGGCGATACGCTGCTGCAAAAGGCCGCACTGCGGTTGCTGCAATGCATTGGTGAAGGCTCTGTATTGTCTCGGTTTGGTGGTGATGAGTTTCTCATCAGTTTGGCGGCAGCCAATTCGCTAGCCCAAGCTGAACAGCGAGCGGAAGCTGTTGCAAAACGCATATTGCGGGAGCTGGCACCGGGAATAGTAGTCGGAGCTGATACGTTGCACGTTACCGCAAGCATTGGCATAGGCGTCTATCCTGAAGATTCAAAAACCGCCGAAGGTGTAATTCAAGCTGCAGACATTGCAATGTATGTGGTCAAGTCGCGCGGCAAGAACGGCTTTGCTCGACACGCTGCGGCAATGGACAACGAGCTATTTGTGCGCACTCGGTTGGAGCAAGAGCTACGCCAAGCTCTGGCGGATGAGCGCCTTGAAGTGCACTACCAGCCTCAGGCGTCATTGCGTGATGGGCGTGTTTTTGGCGTTGAAGCATTAGCGCGTTGGCAGCACCCACGACTCGGCGCAGTAGAACCTGCGGTATTTTTGGAGCTGGCTGAGGCGAGTGGCATTGCCCGGGCTATCGACAACTTTGTGCAAAACCGGGCACTTGCAGACGCTGCGCAATGGCAGCAGCAAGGGCTAAAGGTTGCCGTATCCGTGAACATTTCATCGGCGCAAATTAAGCAAGCCGATTTCGTTGCAGCGTTCAGGGAGAGTTTGCAGCGCGCCAATGTAGAGCCGTCTATGGTGAAAGTAGAACTGGTGGAAACGGCTTTGTTGGAGGGCGACGACGATATATTGCAAAAGCTCCGAGGCATAAAGGCCATGGGCGTAGAGCTGGCTATTGATGACTTCGGTACTGGCTATTCGTCGTTGTCCTATCTGCAACAGTTTCCAATAGACTGGTTGAAAATAGACAGATCGTTCATTGCCGAGCTTAAAGACGGTGCCAACACGGTCTTAATGGACGCGATTCTCGCTATGGGTAAAGGTCTGAATATGCAGCTGCTCGCTGAAGGCGTGGAAAAGACCAGCCAGCTCGATTATCTGCAGGCCAATGGATGCGATGCGGTCCAAGGTTTTTTAATTGCGCCTGCCGTTACCAGTGTTGAACTACCCGCTTTGCTGACAGGAGAGCGCATACCTAAGGCGCTCATTGGCCGAGAGTTCAACACAGATCTGTCAATGTAGTTAACAGTGTCGCCGTAAAGAGTGTGCGGCTAGCTGGCTTGCTGTCAGATACTGGTACACTAGCGCCGAAGACAACCGTTCATCTGGGCAAACCGCTTGAGTGACGAAAGCAACTAACGATAACAACCAGGGCGAAGTGAAAGGGTTTACCAGCAAAATAGTTCACAGTGATCGGCAGGATGGCATAGAGCACGGTGCAGTCCACAAACCGGTGCATGACTCCGTGGCGTTTGGTTATGACGATGCCGAAGAGTTAGCGGCAGTTTTCCAGGGTGTGCACTCTGGCTACACCTACGGGCGCCAGGTCAATCCCACGGTGACCGCGCTCGAGAATAAAATCACCGCTATGGAGCAAGGCATTGCCACTGTGTGTTTCGGTACAGGTATGGCCGCTATTGGCACCACAATGTTTGCTCTTCTGCGCGACGGCGACCATGTGGTCTCAAGCGCTTTTCTATTTGGGAACACCACCAGCCTGTTCAACAGCTTTGCCCAGCAAGGTTTCGGCGTCAGCTTTGTAGACGCAACGAATGTCGATAATGTTGCCGCAGCGTTAACGCCGAATACCAGAATGGTGTTTGTCGAGACCATTGCTAATCCTCGTACGCAGATAGCAGATCTGCAAAAAATTGGCGAGTTGTGCAAGCAGCGCGGCTTAATATATGTGGTCGACAACACTATTACCTCGCCGTATCTATTTCAGCCAGTCAGCGTTGGTGCTAGCCTGGTTATTAATAGCTTAACCAAATATATAAGTGGACACGGCAACGTGCTTGGCGGTGCTGTTACTGAGCTCGGGCTATTCGACTGGAGTGCTTTTCCTAATATTTACGACAACTACAAGGGCGGTGAAAGCGCCCGTTGGGGAATTACGCAGATACGCAAGAAAGGCTTGCGGGATTTCGGCGCAGCCCTCAGCGCTCAGTCCGCACACGACATAAGCAAGGGCGCAGAAACGCTGGCGTTACGCATGGATCGACAGTGCGCTAACGCGCAAACGTTAGCAGAGTTTCTGCGGCAACAAAGCGACGGTGTCGATGCAGTGTACTATCCTGGTCTGGAGCAACATCCTCAGCAACAGCGCTGCCGTGAGTTGTTTAAGTCCCCTGGAGCGATTTTGAGTTTTGAACTGTCGCCGCAACGAGACATTTGGCGTTTTCTCAACGCACTTAAGGTCGTGATTAAGTCGACAAATCTTGGCGACAATCGGACCTTGGCTATTCCTGTAGCGCAAACCATTTATCATGAAGTAGGTGCCGTAGTGCGAAAAGATATGGGGATCGCCGATACGCTGATTCGCATATCGTTAGGCATTGAGGACATCGCCGACTTAATCGAAGACTTTTCCCAAGCGTTCGCCCAGAGCTAAACCGATGTCACTAACAAGATGTGACTATGGGTCAGCCGTTGACGTTACTGAGAAAATCTTTACGCAAGTCTACGAGTAAGCTATTCAATGTTACCTAGGCGGTGCTCTTGAGGGGCCAACCTTTAGCCTTAAACACAGGCGGAGTGAAACTAAAAAAGGTCAACGCAGGTACCGGTGGGTTGATTGGTGATTCAAGCGCTGGCGATATTGTGCTGTAGTGGGTCGAGAGGGGTCAGCGTGAGTTGCTGGCGTAGTGGCGGATAAATACTCAGCGCCGATAACAAGTAGGGCTTTGCGGTGGGAGAGTCGCTCGGAGTAATAGGGGGAAGTATGCGATTAGAAGATAAGGTGGCCGTCATCACCGGTGGCGCGGGTGGTATAGGCGAGGCGGCAGCAAAGCGATTCGTCGCGGAGGGTGCGCATGTATTACTTGTCGATCTCGACGAGAGCGCCTTGGCCGAGGCGTGCGCTCGTATTGGAAGCAATCGAGTCAGCTATCTTGTTGGCAACGTCATTAACGCCACCGACAATCAAGCCATGATAGACGCCGCGACGGAGCGTTACGGCGGTGTGGATATTTTCTTGGCCAACGCTGGCATCGAAGGCGATGTAGCCGGACTGCTCGACTACCCTGAGCAGCGCTTTGATGAACTCATGGCGATTAACGTCAAAGGGCCGTTCCTGGGATTGCGCGCTGCCGTCCCAGCCATGCGCAAACGTGGCGGCGGCAGTGTGATTATTACCTCCAGTGTTGCGGGAATACGGGGCGCGCCAAGTTTGGCGCCTTATGTCACCAGCAAACATGCGGTAATCGGTTTAATGAAGTCTGCCGCCAAAGAATTTGCAGCAGAAGGCATTCGCGTCAATACAGTCAATCCATCGCCCGTCAATACACGCATGATGCGCTCTATAGAACAAGGTTTGAATCCAGAGCAACCCGCAGAAGCCATGCAAATGATGGCGGCGGGTATTCCGATGCAGCGCTATGCTGAGGCAGAAGACATCGCGAACTTAATGTTGTTTTTGGCCAGTGACGAAAGCACCTTTATCACCGGATCGGTATATATGGCAGATGGTGGCAGCGTCGCTTAAGACGCAATAAAACGCGCTAAAAGAGTTGAGGAATTTTGCAACTGGGCTTAACTTGTCCGGCTTCGCAGCAGTCGCAGACCGTGGCAAACAGCACCACTGCTAGAAAGCGATTGCACGTATGGAACCGACGAGCGGTAAACCTACGGTTCAATTAAAAGAGGAGTAATAGTGACCACAGCAGCCGTACTCACCACTGATCTTGCATTGCCAAATAAACGATCTGGCAAGGTGCGCGATCTATACGACGTAAAGTTAACCTCAGGTGAGGATGCGATTTTAATCGTCGCGTCTGACCGCATAAGCGCCTTCGATGTGGTTTTAGAGAACGGCCTGCCGGGAAAAGGCATTGTCCTGACGCAGATCTCTAAATTCTGGTTTGATCACTTTGCCAGCATTGTGCCGCATCACTTGATCAGCACTGACGTTGCCGATGTGCCGGGGCTCAGTGATGCGGAGCAGGAGCAATTGCGCGGCAGAATTATGCTTTGCCGCCGCACGGAAGTGGTGCCGATTGAATGTATCGCGCGCGGATACATTACCGGCAGTGGCTGGAAGGACTATCA
>MDTB01165306.1_pt1 | contig 16977 bp, 21 predicted proteins | sample 811161 | NCBI WGS metagenome assembly MDTB01 (sample SAMN05326650, study PRJNA326480) | marine metagenome | isolation source: seawater | place: Mediterranean Sea | collected 2009
TATCTGGGCTTTCGCTTTTGCCTCAGTAAGCTTTAGCTCCGCAGCGGCGGCGTTCTTGTTGGCTTGCCCTTGCAACCAGCTTCCCGCAAGGTTGGCTATTGGCCCTAATGCGGCTGTAAAGATACTCATTTCTCAGACCCCAACCATACGGCAAACGCGCCCGTCATGGCCCCAGAACAGACGCTAATCATTGCAGATTGCTGCGTTGACAAATCTTCAAGGCTCATTCCCCATTCAATCACGCGGATATACATGATCGTCATCACCAACATCATTAGACGCGGCAGAATTTTCCACGCTAATATTTTTTCCATAGCTACCGTCATAATTTTATTTCCGATTTTTATGCGCAGAATTTTTCATAAGACGGCCATCAGGCATACGGTGCATTCCTTTAGGAATATTACCGCTCGTTTTTTTCTTTTTACTTGACGATTTCTTTTTTACTGCTGGCGTCATTTTTCTGTTTCCGTAAGCCATTATCTATTCCTTGCTGTTTTTGCTGCGTTTTTAAAATCTTTATTGGTAGGAGCACCTTTAGCTCCTTTGGCTCGCATTTTTTCGCCTGATCCAGCTTTAATGCGTTTACGTTTTTTATGAATATTTTCGTAAAGTCCGGGTCTTTTTGCCATTACCACTTTTCCCTATCTGCCCAATAAGCCGCCGACATTTTGCCTTTAGCTATATTTTTTCGGTGACGTGCCTTAAAGCTGGCACGCTTCTTTTTCATTCTGTCACTTTCTCCAGCTTTAGGTTTTCCAGCAGTCGAAGCACCTTGTTCTCCAAAGCGGATTGTTTTAATTTGATCGCCTTGTTTTGCTACAACGATGTGAGATTTTTTTGGGTGACTGGGAGTACGCTTGGGTTTGTTGAAACCTTCAACGCCAGCCCTTGCAAGCCTTGGATCTTTCTTAGCCATTAAACCTCCTTATCAATTACTAAGCCTTGATCTTTTTGGCTTTCTTGTAATTTGCCTACGCGGTTGTAAGTCAATTCTGCTGCTTCCGTACGCAGAGTTTCTTCGCGCACATGTGTGCGTCGGTGCTCTTTTTGCACTTGTTGTTCTTCAAAATATTTTTCGATCCTTTGACGAGATTCCGTCTGTTTATGAATGTCTGATTGAACATTAAAAGGGGCTGATCCTACGCCTGATAAACCGTCTGCCATTAAAGCCTCCCTTGTTTCCCAAGGATCACCACAACGGTAATGCCAACTAAAACTAACAAACCTATGCCAACACCGCTGTAGATTATAATGGTTTCAAAAAGTTCTTGTTTTCTGAGACTTTCAGCAGCTTCTTTTTCTTTACGTTCTCGCCTAATTCTTGCTCTGATTTCTTGCAATTCGCCCCAAGCGGAGTAACCGCGTAAATGTATGATCAGTTCTCTTAATTCTTCTTCCGCATCTTTGGCGCGCTGGAGTGCAACAAAAGTCTCCATAGCGTTTTCATCACTGCCAGCAAACGGGCTGTTTTTCTTTTTTTCGTGCTTGTTTCGAAGCTCGTCCACTCCATCAAAAAACTCGCCTATTTGTTTAGTGACGTTCACGATTTCCTGACCGGCGGCAACGGCGGTTTTTATGGCGGCGAAAGCTGTGAATGGATCAATCATGTTTCACGAAACTCCACAGGACAGTGATAGTCTGGTTCCACTCGATAAATTCTGTCGTACCAACTGTATGGCCGTGTGCCGCAATCGTAGTAACAAGCTTTGTAAAACCAGCTGCCGTAGCCGTTAATGAACATATGCCCGTGGGCTATGAACACGAGGACACAGGTCATCGTTCTAGTATTCGGTCCATTTTAGCGTCGAGAGCGTCGAGCCGCGCAATGACACGGTCGATGGACGTATTGCTCTCAACCTTCGTCGAGTATTCCTTGGCCAGTTCCTCCCTTGTCCGATTAAGAAGAATTTGAACGCGCTTTAGCTCCTCGTGCTGGGCTTTTACCCACCACAAAACAAAGGCAATAATCGCCGTTAAAGCAGAACTCCAAAGCGCGTCCATTTCCATTAGCCCGTCTCGGCCTGTTCAGCTTTTTCGTCTAGCGTCTCCATAAGTTTTTTAAAGAACACATCGAACGCCGCTTGGTTCCGGTCTAGGTGAAACTTGGCTTGCTCAATTGTCGCTTGCAGATCTTTAAGCTGTGTAACCAAATAAGTTTGTTCGCTCGAAAACGAAGCGGCATCATACTCTTTGCCGTTAATATTGATAACGTTTGTCTCTTCAGTCATTTACTTCTCCTATAAAGTGTTCACGTGTTAACACATTTACAAAAACTTTCCAATTAAAACTCAAAGTTAACAAATTCATAAGGGTTATAGCCTGTGCCAGTTTTGCCTAATCGTTTATGATTGCCTCCTAAGTCAGTGGTTCTATAAAACGATCTAGGTCATCCATGGCGTCTACTGGTACAATAAGCTCATTTAACATTTGATGAAAATCGTTGCTTTCATCTTCAGATAAACCCGCAATCAAACTCTCATATGATTGCTTAAAAACTCTGTGAATAAAATTTTTTTGCTTTGCTGTGTATGACATTTTTTCTCACGATGGGCTGATTATTACACTGGAATAATTAGCGGTTAGGCCAGTGTAGGAGTTTCTTCGTGTTCCACTTGCCGTCGAATTTGTTTTTGCGTTGAAAATTCTTTTAGAAAAATCTCCAAATTGCGCGTAGTGGCTGGAACCCGTCCACCAAGTTGGAAAATGAGAAGGTGGGCTATCTGTGTCAATGTGCGACCCCGTTCCTAAATCAGTTGAAAATCCGTAGGCATAACCGACTCCCACTGTAACGTGTATTTGGCTTGAGCTTCCCGAAGCACTCGTTCCATTCAGAGTATTAGAGTACGAACCAAATCCACTGCCGCCTCCACTAGCAGCTCCACTAGAAACATTAATTGTGTTAAATGAACCAGCACTAGTATTGTAAACAGATGCGCAGATGCCTCCAGCACCAAGGGTATAAGCGTGAAGGGTTTGACTATTAGTGCCAGCCATCGCTGAAGTAACAAATTTAGCGCGAATAGTAGTCCAAGATCGGTTATAGCGACCCCAATTGTGCGAATTTGACTGCGCATTTACCCCATAAGTTCCGTTTGGGTCGTAAAAAAAGGGAGAATTTGTTGAGTTCCAACTCCACCCTACCCATACAATTAGATCGCCTTGGACTAAGTTGTTGGCAAAAGTCACGGTGTTTGCATTGTAACCGTTTGTATTGTTTGCAAGCGTCACTGCACTTTCAATTACTGAAAGAGTAAATGCACTAGCACCATACCATTCGTTAAAAGCCATCTGTGAGCCACTAGACTTATCAATTAGCCCACGAATATCCGTATCATTAATAGAAGCTTGTGAAGCTGAAGTTCCGCCTGCTTCTACGTGAATATCATTTAAACTAATAGCTCCAGATGTCTGTAAGGCCATTGATTAACTCCAAGGCATATCGGCTTCTGCTATGGTTTGTTCGTCGATCTGGTTTTGTATCTGCGAGTTCACATGCTCCTCATATCCACCGACAACAACCGCTTTTATCCAGCCCAATACCGTTGCCTCGGTAAGATCAGCAAACGGTACAAATGAACCCGCTGGTGTGTTTGTTGCGGTAAACGGCGTTGCGCCAGAAAAACTGCCAACGTTTCCATCGGCATCAGTGCCCGTTTTTTTCCAGTAGGTTTGAACGACGGCATTTTCCAATGCATCACCATCAGCGTTAGTTTGGTTTTGCGTTTTGAGGGAAGTGACTTCCCAAGTATAGGTCATGCTCATTCTAATTCTCCAATTTTTCTAAGCGTGATTTGAGAGCTTCAATTTGGTCTTGTTGTTCTTTGACCGCTTCGATCAGCAACGGGACAAGCTTGGCATAGTCTACAGTTTTGTAGCCGCGCCCAATAGCTGCGTCTGTAACGACCTCTGGCATAACAGCTTCAACCTGTTGAGCCGACACACCTACTTGGCGGTTGTCTTTGTAACCTAGCGTTTGAGCTTTTTTGTTTGCTTTGTAATAGAAGCCGTTCAGCTGAGAGACTTTCTCTAATGGGCTATCAATATTACCTTCGATGTTTTTCAAACGTTCATCTGAGTAATAAGCTACGATATTACCAGCAACCCTGATGCTGTCGCCTGTTGCAGAACCATCAAAGTAGTAAGCTGTGTTGTTGCGGTCATAGTAAATAGGAAACTGTGCGCCCATTTCTGAGTAAACCCTAGAAGCAGTACTACTCCACCAACCTAAATATATATTTTGTGATCCTTTTGCATCTAAAAATAAATCGCCACTTGAGTTTGTTCTGATGCGAGAATAGCTAGTATTAGCACCCTCGCCCTCGTCACCTATGCGGATGTAGTTGCTGCCATCTCCGACATGCAGTCTAGCCATCCTACTTTCACTGCTAGGGTCAGTATAATAAGCTGTGTTGTCGAGATCATAAGTTTCTCCTGCGTAAAGACTATTACTAACCCTTACATTGGTATCCCCTTCGCCTACAGAAAATAGTCTAGTACCCAAACTTTCACTATCAAAGATACGCACCCCGCCGTAAGTCGCTTGCGCACCCATGCGAATACCAGTGTGCCACGCCAAGTCTAACTTAGTATAGTTGCCACCATAGTCGTTCATGTTGGTGCCAATATAGTAACTGTTAATGTTATCAGCGCCGCCAAATGTTAAACGTGTGCTGCTTACTGAACTAAAGTTGTTGTTAGCCCATGTACCGCCAATAACGACTTGGTTTGCGGTCTGTAGGTTATAGATGTTAGATGTGCCGTCAGCATGAACGTAATAAGCTGTATTGTTGCTGTCGTAAAAGATAGGCGCACGGCTTTGGTTTATTGCGTATGTATAACCGTCTGAAACTCTAAACTGCTCAGACCAAGTGCCACTTGAATTATTGTAGTAAAAACGAAGGCCGTTAGCTTGGTCACTATCAATGGCTCCGTATGGACTATTTCCGTTTCCCCACCAAACTGATGCGCCAACACCGCCCCCGTCAAAATAACAAGCTCTACCACTTTGACCGCCTACAGTAACTGCGCCTAGCACATTTGAAAATGCTGTGCCATTTGGGGTACTGTCGATAGAGCCACCCGCCTGAATTCGATACACTCGAGAAAGGGTTGCAGGATCAACGTAGTAACCTGTGTTGCCACTGTCGTAGAAGAGAGGGGCACGAACATCTGAAGTTGCTGTTAGTATACCGTAAGATATAATATCGCCAAAGGAGTGATTAGACCAGTTAGTGGAAGTACCCGCTCTCCAATACCACTGTGTCGGGGTATGACCGCTTGTTCCATTATTGCAGGTACGGTAGTTAATATGTAGACTAGTGCCTTGTGAGCCAATCATCAACTCAGCGCCATGGCCCTGCAATTCAAGAGTATTATATGCGTGATTGCGACCTACACGAGCGCCTTCACTTGTTTCTGATATAGCTTGATTGAAATCAATAGACCCCATGACAGAACGGCTTGCGGGATCAACGTAGTAAAATGTGTCGTTACTATCTGTAAATGATGCAAATTGTGCAACGCCAGCGTTAGTAACCCTGGCCACCTGCGAGTTGCTACCACTACCAAAGTAAACAATGTCACCGTCATAATAATTAAGATATGTGGCATGACCACTTGCTGCATCAAGGTGCAAGTTTCCGTCTGTAGTAGCAACAGAAGCAGTGGTAGTATTATTTATGTAGTTCTGGCGACCATCACCACCCACCATAAGGAAATCACCCCATGTAGTGTTGCCGCCAAATAAAGCACCACCACGAACACGCAAGGCGCTGTCTGATGTGCTTGCTGGGTCAAGGTAATAGGTTGTGTTGTCACTGTCGTAGAAGGTAGGCGCACGAACACTATTTGTACCAAACCAATTACCACTAGTATCAGCATAAGCCGACCAAGCACCCCAATTAGACTTTAAAAATCCTTGCTGACCACCTGCTCCATATATTTGAAAATCCCAATTACCATCACCGCCATACCCAGTGATACCAACACTGCTGCCGTTTGAGCCTTGCAGTTTAAGGTTTTGATCTCTTTCTTGTGACAGAATAGGGCCGCTAGTGTCTCCAAACTCTATGTTTGTGGCGATGACTTGATTAACAACAGATGTACTATCAGGGTTAACGTAGTAAGCTGTGTTGTCGCTATCGTAGAAGACAGCCGCTCTGTGAGAAGCAGTGGCAAATGTATTCCCGCTGTTATCAACTCTTAAAGACCAGTTGCGACTGTCGTTTAAAAAGCCAATTTCGCTGCTAGAGTTTGCATACACATAGCCTTTAGTTAAATTTCCTGATATATTAAATCTTAATCCAACATTGGTATTGCCAGACCTCAATTGCATATCTGATGTGTCAGCAGGGTATATATGCCATCCTGTTGCTGATCCACCAGACCAATACAATCCACTATTAGAAGTGTTAAAGTCTATCCAAGTGTTAGGATTGTAATAACTGTATCCGTTTTTACCAATATAGTTTGAGCCGTGATAACCATCAAGTAAATCCGCATCACCCACACTCACACTCAATGAGACATTAGATGAACCATCAATACTTACACTGCCTGTTGCATCACCTGTGAGAGATAATGTACGGGCTGTAGTCCATGCATCTGCGTTGGGATGGTAGTTGTCCATGAAAACACGTTCCCATGACTGCCAAGATTGGCTGCTACCATGCTTACCTCTATGGTAAAGTCTATTATCACTATAAGAAAATAGCTGAGTTTTGTAATTCCCATCACTGCCCCGCATGTGAATGATGGTTCCAGCGTTATTGTCTAAAGGTTGGTTGCTTGACGCATTACTATTCCCATAAAAACCTTGTATAGTGAGGTTGTTTGCGTCTACGCTGCCTATAGATGTCTGGCCTTTAGCAAACCGCCCGTCTGCTTCAGTTTCAGTATAATAACGCCCATCGTGCGTATGGCTGTCATTTGCTACAGTAGCAGCTAGTGAAGCATTGCCAGAACCATCCCAGCTTACAGAGCCAGTGACATCTCCCGTCAGGGATAGGGTGCGGCTAGTAGTCCATGCATCAGCGTTGGGGTGATATCCATCATTAAAAACACGCTGTAAGCCAGAACCTTCATCTACTTTAAAGGCTCCATTAACTGTCTTTTGGATATCCCAGCTTGCCCAGTTTGCATCTAAAAAACCGTACTGAAAAATTGAACCGTTGTTGTATCCGTACAACTGCATAGTCCAATTTCCACTGCCGTTAAAAAACGATAGGCCGATATCACTGCTAGCTGATGAAGGGGCAAGATATAAATTTCTATTATCATTACCGAACATAAATTTCGGCCCCTCAGTAGTACCAGAGTTAACCCGTAAAACACTCGCATTAACTGTGCCAGAGAGGTGAAGGTCTTTGAAGCGATAATTAGAACTGCCTGAAAAACCAAGGTCAATTTGATTGTCAACTACATCAGTTGCGTGATGAGGCATAATAGCATTTTCAGCATCACTAAAGCGTATACCAGTATCACCTGTGCCTATAACAATGTCACCGCCTCTGGCTTGAATACTCCCCGTAGAAACGCCGTCTTTTTGAAATACTTGGATATTACCGTCTGTTCGTGTATTTAAATAAGAGGCAACAGTATTCGCTTGGAAACTAAAAAATGTCGGGCGAATTTCAAGTCCATCGTCACCGCTAGATCCAGAAGTTCCAGAAGCACTCGCCTTGCCCAACAGCAAGTTGCCCGTCAGCGTACCGCCAGCTAACTCCAGCTTGTCGGTATTAAGATTTGTAAAGTTGGCGTCAACTTCGGAGTTAGTTAGGGGAGAACCCTTACCAGAACGTGTAGTAATTGTAGCCATGGCTTTCCCCTAACTTGTTAACGCGTTAGCTCGCTGAGAGCGTAATCGTCCAAGTGATAGACATCGTGTCATCAGCAGCTTTGTTAACGACGCTAAACACAGTGCGGCACAGCATGTCCCCGCCGCTGGATGCGTTAAACAGTCCTGCTTCAGTTACAGCACCTGTGCCATCACCGGCTTCAAAAGAAGAAATGTACACAACCTTTTCGTTGTTGCTGCCAGAAATTGTAGTGCTATCTAGCACCTCTCGTGACCCTAAAATCGAAACAAGGTCCGTTTGCGTAGCCGCAGCTGCTGTCGTACCTGATCCAACCGCCATATGCGTCATGACGGCTTTAGCAGTACCGGTCATACGAGACGCAATGTATGCAAGGCCCGTATTTACAACAAGATTTTTGATTTCTCGCTGATCTTTTACAGATCCGGTCTTGTCCTTTAGAACAATGTTAAGCTGACCGGAGAGCTTTAAATTTTCGTTAATCATAACGATCTCCTAAAAGGTTCTGGAAGCGCCGACGTAGTCTTCCGCAAAGTAAGTGAAGTCAGCAAATCCTTGACTTCGCAGTGATCCCGCGTCGGCAAACGAGGCTGCATCTCCTAAAACCTTCCCAGTGCTCAAAACGTCGGACTCTGCGACAAACAGAGTGTTATTGTTTGTTTTTTCAAACAAAATTTCTTGATCGTCTAAAATAGAAGCGAGGCCGTCCACATCGTCAGTCGCGTTTGACGCGTCTTGAAACGCACGCTCAAACTGTACCGACGGAACTACTGTGTCGCTAAAAGCAACTGCGTCTGTAAGAAATCTAGCAAGACTGCTCGCATACAAATCGGTCGGGACCGCGGTGTCGGTGCGCGCGGCTCCAAACTGACGTAAAAGTATTTCGTCTGCGCCAACTGCATCGGCTGTAGTTTTACCGGTGCCTTTTGTAAGCGTATCCTGCGCGACAGTCGGGTCTGTTAGCTGTTTAACGACTACTCGAGTAAGCGCATCTAACGCCGCAAAACTATCGGTCAAAGATCGTTCGAGGCTTTTGCTTAGAGCGTCTGCCAAAACGGGTTGGTCCGAAAACACACGCGAAAACGAAACTAACCGACTAAACACATCAGACACCAACATGTTTTCTGTCTTTGAAGCCCCGTATTCTACCAGATGAGCTTCGGAAGCAGCAGCATTCTCTAAAAAAGCTTTACTAAAGCCTAACTGCATCAACTCAGACACTGCGAATTGGTCAATAACAGATCGGGCTATAGATAGCTGTGTCTGATCTGTAACCAAACCCTGCTCTACAAAACTTTTTACAACAGTAAGCGCGGCGATTTCCGCCAAAGAAACATTATCAGTTACGTTTTTAAAAAGATTTAATACCGCAACATCTACAAATTCGGCATCGTCAAGAAGATCCGCTACTAACATAAAATCGCCGATAGCTGCGACGCTAATAATAAAATCCGCAACCGCTAAAACACGTGTCTTGTCTTGAAACGCAGCAGATACGGTGCCCTGATCCAAATTAGTCGCAGTTGTACCATCAAGCTGCGTAACAGTAGCTTTAGTTTTATTAAAGAAAGAAAAAGTTGCTCTAATTCTACTCACGCAAAATCTTCCCTTATCCGAAACTTGAGTTTGTCGTAAATTGTTTCACGAACACCCGAACTTTTTACAATTTCAATTTCACCTTCATAAGCGCCAGCCTCTTGATTCAAATCGTTTGTTTGCCACTGTAAAACGGCCTCCCCGCCTGTCGCGTCAGTAATCGTAAAGTTTCGAGAGAACAAAACAGTCGTTTCTCCAGCGGCGCGAAAGTGCAACGCGATAGTTGCACCGGTAATGTCTACTGCGGCGTTGGTCGTTTCGTTTGTCAGGGTTATTTTGAGTTGAGGGCCGGTGTCTCCTTGAACGTATCTATAAGTAGCCATTAGTACGCTCCCCCGTAACCGGCGGCTCTATCAAATCCCACAGGCGCAATCCGTAAATTAACACGTCTAGCGTCTCTGCTCTTTGCAAAGTCAGCATCTTTGTTAAATTTAGTTTGATAATACCCTGCTAACTCAGGGTTAGACCATTCTTTGCCAGGGATCTGAGCTAAGTATGCGATAGCTCCGTAAGAAATACAGCGACCGTAGGTTTCAAATATCCAATCTTCAACACCGGTTGCGGCTAAAGAAGGCTTAAGAACACAAAGCCCCTCGAACGTATATTTTTTATCTGGTGTAGGGTAAAAACGAACTTGGGTATCTTGGTATATACTGTAGCGAGTTGGTCGAGCGGTAGGAGTTGTAGACGGTCTGTCAAAATGGCGATCTGTTACTGGACGCAGCTTACACTCATCAACATAAAGCGAAAATATATTTTCAATAACAGTGTTTTGTGGCACGTCTATTTCATAATCAGACGTAGCCTTGCTGGTAAAATCTTGCTCAATAGTGTAACGCCATATTTCGCTTTGCGCTAAAAAATCAGCAGCAGCTTCTTGCAGATGAGAAGTAATTACAATTTCAGGACACCCGGGCAAGTAAGGCTGAACATAAGGTAGAAAGCTAGACCACGTTTTTGCCATTTACGTCACCGAGCTTCCTGGCGTCGGCGAAATAGCCGCATCCACTTGTGTTTTAGTTCCAATGGCAGCGTTAAACGTTTGAAATGCAGCGGCAGCGCGTTGCTCGTTAGCCCCATACTCAGCATCTTTTGAATAAGCTCGATATAAGATCCAGTCGGTGATGGGGCTTAGGTAAACGTCGTCGACTTTAATAACTTCCGCATTGCTGCCCGCAGGGTCTAAAGCTGATTCCGATAAACTGTGTGAGCCAGGAGCGTCTGCGTAAATAACTTCAAGTTCCGCTGTGTTTGTAGCGGGAGGGTAAACATAGAACTCTTTTGGGTTACGGGGATCATATGTGTAATGCTGTATATTCACCGATTGAGTTTCAGTGTGCCATGTAGGTCTTTGATCGTCGAGCACACTGCGAGAGACCACACGCACCACTTTTTTGTCTGACGAAGAAAGCAGATTGCGTGTGATATCAAGTAATCTTATTGCCGAAGGGAAACCTCCGCTAGAAGCGGTTAACTCCTGTTTTGTTCCAGCTGCACAAGTGAATGTTGCGCATTTTGCGTTTGCGTCAGGGCGCAGCAACACAATGCTAAGGTAGGATTCATTCAACCATTTCTGAAGCTCTGTCCGAGGCCAGCGAATGTTTGTGTCCTGCAAGATCGCTTCGACGCGAGAAATAACGTCGATTACTTTTATGGTAGCCATCACTAACCCCCTTGTGGTTGTGAGAGGGAGTTTTACTCCCTCCCATTAGGTCAGTGGTTAGCTCGCAGCGCCGACCAAAGCAGTACAAAGTGCTTCGTTTTTAAGGACTTTTCGGCCATAAACCGCTAGTCCTCTAACCTTGTCGCCAAAGTCAGTTTGATTACGAAGCTGCTCAGTTTTGCTAATCTGCGAAGCAAACGAACAAGCGTGAGAAGTACCGGCTACCATCATGCGGCGTACTTTAGCGTTGGACACAGATGCGCCCGTTGAAGTAGCCGATAGACCAGGCACAAGGGCTTTAGCCGCTTGGCCTCTTGGCAGTAGGTTAGACACATAAACCGTAAAACGATCCAACATACCGATTTTGCCGGTACGGATGGTGCTTGACGCGTCACCAGTGAAGTACGCTTGTGCGATGTCCGTTTGCATCAGCAAATGGCGGTCATGCGGTGTCATAATTAACCAACGGCCATCTTCTGGAACGTTCTGCTCATCAAGCGCCGCAGACATTTTAAGAATAGTTTTTAAAACATTCGCAGGGGTTGCCTGATCTACAGGAGCGACGTCGGTGCCGAGATTGTAAGACCCGCTAATAGCACCAGCAGTTCCACCTTTGTTTGCAGTTGCCGCACCTTCAGTCACAAAATACTGAAAGAACACTTCGTTTTCGATAGCAATCTTTAACTGCTTTGCGGCGTCTTCGGTAAACATGTTCATCAAGTCCATGTCTGCTTGATAAGCAAGCACATCGTTTACTTGAACACTAAAATATTTACCTTTGTCGACTTGCATATCAACAGTGATCGGAACTGGGACTTCATCACTTAACGTCATACCGGCACCGGTGTAATCATTGATAGTGATCGACGGAGCGGTCCGAATTGTTATTGTGTCGCCTTTATTAGCAATTTCGCCTTCGTAGTCTGTGTTAGCGATTTCGGTCATCATGGTGTTCGCATAAAATTTAGCATTCAGCTTCTGCGACCAAAGCTGGGGAATAAAAGTACCCGAATAAGACGGGGACGTGTCAAATGCGCCGGAACCGACGACGGGAAATACAGCAGCCATATCTGCCTCCTAGAGTTTGGTTTCACTAGACGGCTGCTTTTCTGTTAACGCGTTAACACTTATAGTTGTACGCGTCCTTCGGTATACGCAGCCGACAATTCTGCTTCAAGCTTAGTTGCCTCATCAAGTTTTCCTCGGCGCATCAATAACGAAACCTTGTTCCAAGCTGCGTTTATCTCGTTTGTAGAGTACATCTTAGCGTTCGGATTCGTCGGTTGTTTTACCGAGTTTGCACTTCGACTTGGCGCAACCTGTTTCTCAAGCTCTGCTTGGCGTACTGGACGGTCAGACGGCGCTGAAGACGTTAACGTTTCTCTCCAAAGACCCACATAGTGGGCTACGGCTTCCGCGTCACCGGCATCAAATGCAGCCTGGGCCTGACTTCTGCGTGGACCTCTAAGCATAGGATCATGCTCATTCAGCCAACTCATCCAACGTTCGTCTTTGTCGATCTCAGCAAAATCAGGAACCAGCTGTGCAAGCCTCTGACTAAAACCGACTTCTCCGATTTGGCTACCCGTCTGCGCAAGTTTTTCTTCAAGCGCTTTGTTAACCGCCTCTTGCTGTATAAAGCGATCCTCGTATTCTTGAGCAACCTCTTTCGCAATTCTACGTTGGACATCCAAAAGTTCTTCACCAAATTCGGCTCGATCTTCATCGGTCACTAAACTGACTTTCTCCTTCGGCTTTGTCGGTTCGGCTTTTAGCTCTTTTAACTCCGCTTGGAGTTGCGTTACTACCTCAGTCATTTCGCGCACCTGTTGGTGCAACCTTGGTACTTCAGCGTTGTACTTACTCTGGAGAGTACTGTACTTGTGCTTATAACCGTCCTCTACGTCCGTTGGTGGCGTGTCAGCTGGCTCTACTTCTTCAGGTGCAGTGACTTCTTCCGTTTCAGTAACTACTTCCGCTCCAGTCTCCAAAGGTTCAGGGTCAGTATCCTGTACCGCCTCAGGGTTTCTTTGGGCTTCTAGCGCTTTTTCGTATGCTTCTACTTCTTTAAGTTGTTTCTGTACCTGCTTTGGCAGTGCCATATTTTCTCCTTGAAGCGTCAACTCTGTTTCGCAGCGCCCTAGGTTGGGTATGCCGCTCCCGTAATGGTATGCTTCTTTATGCGCTTACGCGCGCCTTACTACCTTGTGCGACTCTTCAATCGCAGTCAGCAGATCCTTAAATGCTTCAGCCCGACCTTGCAGACGGTGGATGGTAACCGTGTCGTCTGCTTTTATCAGCCGCGCCGCCGCGTCTTTTATTTCCTCCTCCAGAAAGGAGAGGAACTGATTGTTTGAACCTGCTTCTTTGAGCCGAAGCAAAGCCTGAACGTGTTGGTGTTCGACAAGATTCAAGTCAATCATAAGTTTTATTTACGCGATAGGTGTTAACGTGTCAACACATACAGTTATTGGCCGTTTGGTCTAGGGCTGACAGTATTACTGGCTCGCCCACCCTGTTCGGTTCCATCTTCCTGTAAGTTTTGCGCCTGTTCTAATGCTTGTTGCTGCATCATCATTTGCTGTTGCATCATTTGCTGCTTCTGAACATCTTCTCGAGAAGGGACAAGGCGGTCAACATTGGTGTTAAGATTACCGGCCATATCGCGGAGGAGTTCAGCCGTCCCTGGCAATCCAACAATTTGTTGTGCAACCGGACTTTCCAGAACAAGACGAAGGAACTCATTCTTACGGACAGCTTCAGCTTCCTTAACGACCAGCGACATAGCGCCTCTTGCCAATATTTGTACATCACCAATCAAATCCGGATCTTCTGAGTATCTAAGGTTACGCTGGTACTGACGTTCCAGCATGGGACGAATGACATCAAAATCGATATTACTAATAACCTGTTTGATAGACTTTCCTGCATTACTCATAAGCATGGACAGCCCCGACGACGTACGTCCAGCACCTGGAACATGCTGACCTGTCATGTAACGAGGGATACCCGACACTTCATCAGAAATTGCCATAAACCTATCGAACACGCCCATAAGCTCCTGCGCGTTTGAGTTAGGCTGAAAAAACGTCATGGGCGGGGTGGCGTCATTATATTCCGACTGACGGAACTGCCAGATTTTCCAAGGATACATCTGCGTAATATCCTCACCGGCAGGGAGCCTACTGATATTAACGCCGACCTGAGGACCAGAGGAGATTCCCATATTATTTGCTAACGCCCGAGCAGCTGCGTTGCACATATTCTGGGCGTCCATACAAAGGTCGGCGACTCCGTTACCATCCAATCGACCTGGGATTTTTTCGAAAGAAGTAACGTAGTAAGGCTTACGACCCAACGGGTCGTAATTTAAAACCGCGCGTATGACTGTGTTTTTCACCATCCATACTTCACACGGGTATGATTTTTGCGGATCGGGAATTTCTTCCTCAGACAGACCCCACTCAATCAGCAGATCTCCAGGGATCGTGTCCCACAGCTGAATAGCAGCAATAACATCTGAACTGGCATTATCGAGATCTATACCACTAACTTCTTCATAATCACTGCTGTCTTGATCCAGCCAATTCAACCCACCGCCGCCAAAATCTATTAGCAGTGAACGAACGGATGCTTCATCGTAACCTTCTACGCCTATCATGGACTCTACGTCATCGCGGGTCAGGTGGTGTACTTCGACTACGGGCATATGCTGTATATCATCACCCCAAGGTGACCAGTAAAACTTGAACGGATCTACCCGCTCCCACTCGTCGCGTACAACTTCTACAACCTCTAACCCGCCCTCCACGTACTTCATGGTCTTACGTTTACGCGGGATTGGTCCTTTCATGATCGCATAGGGGAACGTCGCAATATCGTTGGTGAACTCGAACAAAGCTTTTGTCCAGCCGCCCTCAACCATCTGGTCTTCCAGTTTAGCTTCCATACGTTCAATGCGTTTTTCCGCTTCGAACTTCATAGCTCGCATAGCCGTATCTTTCATGCCAGACGCGAGTTGTCTTAGCTCTTCGGGAGACGGCTGCTCACCCCCTTCTGCATAATACTGCATCAGGTTTTGCCGCATTATATTCTGCATAGCCATAGCAACATCTGGCGGCACTTCGGGGATGGGTGTAGATGTCAGTGACCAAGGTTTATCTGTGCCTTGCCCAAGCAGTGTGTCCCTCAGCCATGCTGTCGCCGTACGACATTTCGCACTGACGATACCCATAAATATCTCAGACCCGCCCTGATTTTGAATCTCTGCAAGTTTAGCGGGTTCGTACTCCATGTTCCGAGCGCGCACACAGGAGGTCAGCCTATCCTCAAGCTCATCTCTAAAATGATCGCGCATAACTTCCCAACGATGCCGCGTATGAGCGGCAAGCCCTTGGACCATAGGACTGTTCTGTCGTTCCGAAGCTTCTCGCTGCGCTGCTGCTTCCAGATCAGAAGCCCGCGCTACAGGTATTATTGCTGAACCTAGCGCCATATCATTTTCCACATGTGTCTTCGCCAGACGTAACAGTTAAGTGTTAACGCGTCAACATATTAAGTCCAGCCGCCAGCCGACACTTTAGTGACTTCACGTCTCTGTGACTCGAACGACTGTGCCCCGAATACCTCACCGCCGTCGGCGTGTAGACACATGTATTGAAACGCATCGGCTATGTCAGACCAAGGGTGTGATTTTTCCGGTTTTTCATCACGTACCCCCTTCGTGTTTATTTTGTAGCGGTACTTGCCAGCCAGCGCTTGCACTAAACTGTTGGCATGAACAGGGCACACAACAAAGCTATATTTACCATCTACAATACGCGTCAGGTATTTATCCACCGCCGATATTCGTGCTGCGATAGAGTTTGTCCGAGCGGGCCGCACACTGAACCCTTCGTTTTTATATATGTCTGCTACAGTACGCTCATCCGTCTGAACGCGCTGGAAGGCCGCTGGGTCGATGATAACCAGTGCCCTACGCCCAGGGTATTTATTTGACAACAGGGGCTTCAGGCGCTCTCTCACGAAGCGTAGCGCCCCCATACCATCAGATATTAGGCTGTCGTAGACAATTAACCGACCGTCATGGGACACGTTTCCAATCACGGCTGCTGGCGTAAGACCGGCGTCGACGCCAATAATTAGCGGACTGTCGGTAAACATAGGCACCAATTCTTCCTTGGATGAATGCACCGTTCTGTCAAATGAACGAAACACAGGCTGTCCACTCAGCGACTTGCCAAACTGCGCGTGTATATACACATCGATCCAGTCCTCAGTTTTCCCTTGTGAGAGGTTGTCATAGTAGTCATCAGGCAAAAACTTCGTCCAATCTGCTTCAGGGGCAAGACCAGACGGCTGTATCGTTACATGCACGTTATCGGGGGGTTCTGTAAGTAAATCTTCCCAAAAAGTGTCCATATCAGGGGGGTTTGTCATGCCCCAAAGGTGCATATTTGGCCTTCCATCGTCGGTCTGGCACCCCACACCATTCATCATTTTGTCCGGATATCGGCCTATTCTACCCTGCGCAGCGTTGTAAATATCGGGGTGTATCTCCCGAAACTCGTCAAAAACAAAGAAACTTGCCTGTAATGAGAGCAATCTGCGCACATCATTGGCGTCGTCCAGTCCTCGAAACAGCACTTCGCACTCAATATCGCCTACTTTTAGGATGAATTTATACTCAGTTTTAAGAAAAATGCCCATTACACCATCAGGAATCCACTTCAAAAAGTCTGGAATCGACGTGTCTCGCAGCTGTTCACGGGTATTTCGTACCCAAATGGCTCTGGATCGGCGTATTCCATCCTTACAAGGTGCCATTTGCGCCGCATGGTGCAGTATTTTCATAATACCGGCGGTAGTTTTAGTCGAGCCGACGGGTCCAACAGCTAAAGA
>MDTB01226532.1_pt1 | contig 16977 bp, 13 predicted proteins | sample 811161 | NCBI WGS metagenome assembly MDTB01 (sample SAMN05326650, study PRJNA326480) | marine metagenome | isolation source: seawater | place: Mediterranean Sea | collected 2009
GGCTTGGGAATTTACCCTAGAAAAGCGACCAATTAGGCTAAGCGTTGACGAGTCGCTGGTCGTAATGAAATGGCAAGGGGAGACGCCGGCTTATTTTGCCGGGGTGCAGACCTATGACCATGCTGAGATCAAGGCGGTCCTTGCAGGCCCGGAGTGGACCGACCCAGATCCCATGCCGCCGCTAGAAGAAGAGTCGTGAAAGCGGAGGCGCAGAAGGCGCAGGCTGCGGCGGGCCATTAAAAGATTGAGGAGACTACGTGCCCTTACTTATTCAAATAAATCCCGCTATCGGAGGCTCTAGCAGCTTAACGCAGCTCAACACTATCGCTATAGGCACAAGCAGCCAAGCGGCTTCAACGGGAGCTACGGTTAATCACCGCTACCACCCCACCGAATACAAGCACTACGCCTACCTTGCAAACGGGTGGAGCAAGCCCCTACGCTGGAACGGGGTCGAGAACGTCACCTACCAGGTGGGTATCGAGTCTCCCGCCCAGTCTCTTAACACCTGGACTGCTGGAGGCACCTTCTCGTCAGCGGGCAACGTGGGCCTAGGGGTTCACCTCGTCCGTTACCGATACATGGACACAGCCACGGGCTACGTGAGCAACCCCAGCGAGGAGCGGCAGATCGCCATAGCCACCTCTCCCAAGGTGCTCACCTTCAACGTGAACACGAGCGGGGCCGCTAACATTATCCGTTCCCCAGACGGGAAGGTGGATACTATCGTTATTGAAATGACGGTAGCGGGGGGGACAGCCTTCTTCGAGGCCGCTCGCGCCCCCAACACAGCGTCCACGATAGACGTGAACATTACCGACGCTGCTTTGGCTGTTAGCTTTCTAGCCTGGCCTGATTTCGGCCATGAGCCTCCTCCCGTCACCAAGTATCTTCACGCGCATAGGCGCAGGCTATGGGCCTTCGGACAAGTCAAGCACTCCGCAGGGACCGCGTTCTTCACTAACGGCAACACCGTAGTTACAGGGAACGCTGAGAAGGACTGGAACACCGACGTTTTAGGGTCAGCAGTCAGCGAATCTGACGTGAAGTGGTTCATTAAGAAAGACGGGGACGACGAGGAATACGAGGTCAAGCGCTACAACTCGGGCACGGGGGAGCTAACCCTCTCCGAGAACTACACCGGCACCTCCACCTCCTCTACAGGAGCCTCTGTAACGGGGGAGGGTTACAAGATCGGCACCCGCGCTAACGTGATCTGGGTAAGCAACCCCGGATTCCCCGAGGGTTTCACGAGCTTCAAGTTTATCGAGACTCCTCAGGGGGTCTTTAGTGGGCACCTGACCGCGGGCGTGGGCTACAACAACGCCATGATCTTCTACACCCAGCACAGTATGTTCCGTCTGGGCTGGGATCAGGACCCCCTGGTTGATCCGTTTATGACTAACGTCTCTACGAAGCACGGCGCGCTCTGCCAGAGGGTCGTCGTGGAGGTCGAAGGCAAGATATTCGCCATGGATCAGTCGGGGATCCACGTATTTCAGGGCGGATTCCCCCAACTTATCTCCAAGCCGGTGGAGGATCTGTTTCCGGCCATGAACTTCCTCCTGAAAGAGAACTTCCACGCCTCTTACTTCCCCAGACTGCGCGCTATTCGCTGGTTCTTCTGTAATACGGGGGATTCGTCCAATTACCCGACGAATTACCTTCAGTTCGACCTCGATACGAGCAACTGGAGCACTGGGCGCTACAACCAGGGCATATCTGAGAGCCGATTAGTGCCTTGGGTCAACGGGACGACCGAGGTTCTCTACGGGGACGAGTTCGGGCACACCTGGGTCTCCGATACGGGCACCGCAGACGGGGTGAGCAGCAACTTCAGCCACCTCACGACGGGCTCAGGCAACACCCAGCTCAAGCTCTACCCTATCGCCGCCTTGCCCAACACAAACGCGGGGATCTCAGGGGCATTTATTCATTGGATCGAGGGCAACGAGACCCGAAGGATCCTCAGCAACAATGACACCTCAATTACGGTAGCGACGGGGTTCAGCACGTCGCCAGGGACAGGAGCTACGTTTTGGGTAGGCATGATTCCGACCAAGCTGAAGACGAAGGCTTTCACAGCAGCGAGGGTCAAGAACAAGAAGCGCTCTCACTATCTGACACTTCAATTCCAACCTACTACCAGGGCAGGGAAACTGAATGCGCGGATCTACGAGGATTATTCGTCCACCAAGAAGGAGTGGAGGACCGGAGGGAATGACCTCGACGGTATCACCTGGCCCGCCACGGCTACGTCCGACTGGCAGGTTGATACGTCCTTTGCAGACGGGGTTGTTGATATCCCGATTGGCTCGGAGTATCGCCGCTGCTTCGAGGTCGAGCTGGAGATAGACGAGCCTGACGTTCCCCTAGAAATCCTCTCCATTGAGCATGACGGTGGAGAGGTAGGCGACATGACGTGAGCGGGGCTAATGAATACCCCTTCGCGGGGGACCTGAGTAACCCGGTGATCTCAGGGCTGCTTCACAGCACCCTAGAGCGCCTGGCGCGTAGGACCGCTCAGAACAACACGTATATAACGAACGTCTACGAGGCGGGACCTCAGCCCGCGTCTTCTTCGGCCTGCGGGGGACCTCTCTTCGTAGACGCCTCGTATGACTCCTCCAGCGCAGCTCCCCAGGACCGCTACGGCTGGACGGTGAACTACGGCTTCGCCAGCGGGCGCTTCGTGCTCAATACCACGGCGCTGCCCACGCTCTCTCAATTCGTAAACCAGTATCGCTACCGGCGCAACACCCGAATGCCCGAGAGCGTAATTACGAGGAGTGGGGCAGGGGACATTCAGTGCGGCCACAACACCATGGAGCTGAGGGACGCTGCTATCTGCTACTTCAGCGGAGCTATTCAGGTGGGCACGGCTATAACCGGGCATATTCTCTTCGACCTTCCGCAGAACTTTAAAGGCTTCGCAGCGGAGGGGATCGAGCTCGACCTCAGAGGCCAGGCCACCGGGCTTACTACTGGGGCCGTAGTGACGACGTTTTTGGGGATCTACTCGCCTCACTGCGACGATCCGGACCTTATCTACTCAGCGGATCTGGTCCAAAGCGTAGAGAACACAGCTCCAGGCGAGATTGTGCCTGTTTCGGGCACGGCTGACAGCTACACTATCGCCCCCCACCGTATAGGGGGGAAGATTTTGGAGGGTATGTATAAGCCGGGGGACACCGTTAAGCTCCTGGTGAACTGCACCATAGCTTGGCCTTTTGCCTCGCCCCTCCCCTACACCTCTCATGCCCTCTATGTGGGCGCATTAAGGGTAAATTACAAGGAATGATCGCAGCCGCACCAGTAGACACGAGCGTTTTAAGCAACGGCAACGTCCAAGAAGTCTTGGCTGTGGTGGTAGCGATCCTTATCGGGTCGCTGGCTTGGCTTGTGAAGATCTACCTGGCTGACCGGACTTCTTTAGAAAAGAGGAACAGTGAGTTACTCTTAACTCACTCAGAAAAGCTCGAAGAGCTGCATGGGAAGACGTTAGACATTGCGCTACAGACTCAAAAAGCCATTCTCAAGCTAGGAGAGACTCAAGATGAGCCCTGAAGAAGCCCACGCTCAACACCTAAAGGATCTTGACGAGGTAATGGAAGAGACTGAGGGTTGTCTTGAACGGGTCAGAACCAAGCGCTTTAGTAGAACTAAGAAACAGCAAGCCTACAGGGAAGTGAATCATGTTTATCCGATTGATACTGGCGGTCTTTCTAGTAGTCCTTAGCGGCTGTAGCAGCGGCTGCGCTTCTGTCCCTAAAGCCTTCGTCGAAGGTGAGCAGGCAGCCTACGGGGCTATCGCCCCGATCTACGAGCGATATGTAAAGGGTGACGATACACTGACCAAGGAGGAGAGGGAGAACAGGCTTCGGACAGTCCGAGCTTGGAAGTTCGCTCTCGACAAGCACGCTGAGGCAGCGGGGGAATAATGGACGAGCTGGATCCACTGCCAGTTATTCGGCACCACTTCGAGTCGATCAACCTCTCCGACAAAGAGCGGAAGGATATTGAGGCGACGTTCAAGAGCCTGGCGATCCTCCTCGGGCGCAAGGCGCTGGGTGACGACGTAGAGGGCCAGCTTAAGCAAGTGAAAGCACAGGTCCTGCTCTGGAAAAGCGGGGCTTGGGCTACTGTTTACTCAGCGTTCTGGGCCGCGGCTAAGGAATACGCGGAGAAACTAGGCGAAGTGCTCGCCGCTACGGTGAAGGGACTTATCTAATGGCGTACTCGCCCGCGACACTGCAATACATGCAACAGAGCCAAGGGCAATCCCAGCCCACCGCGCAGTATAGGGGAACAGCCGCCCCTGATACTCTAATAAACAAGCCCCAGACAGCGCTATCTGTGGGAGGGACGCCTCCCCCGCAGGGCTTTTACAACATAGCGGGGGGGAGACAACTCTCTTGGGGCAAGGGAGTCCCCATTAACCCCGCGACGGGTAACCGATACCAGCAGGGAGCAGGAGGTCAGTGGTATGACCCCGCGGATCCCTCTACGTATATCAACACTCAGCAGCCCCAGCAGGGGGTTACCGCGGGCAATCAGTTCCCAGGCGGGGGCGGCATGGGAGGGGGCTCCCGAGGGGGCATGGGAGGAGCTCCAACCGGGCCTTATCAGGCTTTCGGCTCCGGGACACCCCAGACGTTAGCTCAAGGCCGAGATATGATGTTCAGGGGGACAATAGACCCTTGGCGAAACTTCTATATGAATGACCCTCGTTACCAATCAGCTAAGAGCAACCTCTTTAACACCGCGCAAGGCATGAACCCAATCAACCTTGATCCTCTCCGAGCGGAGCAAGCAGACATTGCAGCGGGATCCCACGCGGCGCTTATGAGGGCAGGGCACCAGACCGCGAACCAGACGGGGGTCAACTTCACGCCTATGCAGCAATGGCAAGCCGCCGCGGGGATTCGCCAGGGGCTCGGGACAAACCTTAGAGGCATTGGCTTTGACGAGCGAATGGGGAACATGCAGCGTCAGGACGCCGCTAGGGACGCTTACATGCAGCTCCCCGGAATGGAGCTCAGCAACGCTGTGTCCCCCGCGAATCTGGCGAGGCTTGACGGTCTGTCTAAGCTGGAGTCTTACACCTCAAGCCCCTATTCGTATGGGACGGGGACATTGTAAATGGCAAAGGGTAAACGGAAGGCTGCTAAGCAGCGGAAGATCAAACTCACCGCCGAGAAAAAGAAGAAGCTCTACGGGTCCAGCCTTAAGGACCGTATGAAGCCCGATATAAAGGACAAAGACGGGAACGTAATCAAGAAGGGGTATGAGAAGGGGGAGATAACTAAGCTCTCTCACTCAGACCAAGACGCGATCTCTGCGTTCATGGATAACCCTGGCGAGCGTCCTTCCTCTAAGGGGTATAGGGCGCGGCAGTGGGAGAAAGGGAGGAGTCTCTACAACTCCATGAATCTGGGGTCTTTTGAAGGGGGCCCTGCTCCTTCTGCTCAGGAAAAGAGAAGGCGAGGGAAGATAGGGGACCTCCAGCGGAGGAACCAAGAGCAGTTCGTCGCTGAGGGGAACGTGGGGCCTGTGAACCCCAAAGACGCTTCTATCTTTGAAAAGGGTCAGCGGTATTGGATCGACAGCCAAGGAAACCTCCAGAGCGAGAAGAAGGGCAGGGGGCTTTCCGCGGACGGGAGGACAAGAAGAGATCAAAGGCTCGCGACGGAGCGCGCTAACTTAATCGCGAGGGGAGGTATCCCGGGGGCGTGGGCGAAGCTCCACGGGTCGGTCCTCCCTAGCGCTAAGGATATGATCCGCGAAAGGATCTCGGGGCAGCCAGGGCAGAACGTCTTGAAGTGGCATGACCCTAGGTTCCATAGGGACGCTATCTCAGCTCAGCAATTCGGGCAGTCTCCGGGAATGGTGGCTATAGGCCCCCCTCCACCTAGAGATCCGGGCCCCCCTGCTTCCGGGGCATTCGGAGGAATAACGGGGAGCACAATAGGCCCCGGGTCTAGCCAAATCGCTCAAGAGAGGATCCAGAACGACCCCGCGTTATTCGACGTGTCGCTGCAAGACCCTGGGCGAATAGCCCCTGACGTAACTACCCCCAATATCGACGCCTTATTCGGGCCCAGCCTGGGACAAGAGACTAACGAGCTGCTAGGGAGAAGCCCCGCGGGGGGCAGCATGTGGCTGGACAATGAGCTATCGACTATGCCTAGGGGGCCCCTTGAGTCGGGCATGAATGTTCCCCCGCAGTCTGTAGAGGATCGTTACCTCGATTCGCGCCGCGAGTATATGGATCGATACACAGGGGATAGGGATCTCTTTACCGTCCCTCAGGGGGACAGGGGCAAAGACCTACGCCGAAGGTTACCTACGCCTTCCCCTGCTAAGCCTGGATCTCTCCAGTACCAAGAGGAGCAGCGCAGGTTCCCCCAGCAGAGCCAATACTGGGAGGGCGGGGAGCCGAATTTCTTGCGTAGAGGGGCCGCTGAACTTCAATCAGCTTTAACGGGCACCCCCGCTAACGTGATACACAACAACGAAGTCGGCATGTGGGCGGCACCTATAGAGGCTATGGACAGTGCCGAAGACTGGCTGAAGACTAATATTGGTAGGCCCGCCGAGCGCTTTATGTCAGGGGCAGGGCGCCTCAAGGACATGTCTACAGAGGACCGTAGGAACTGGTGGAATCAGACTATGCCCGCGTCTATGTCTACAGAAGCCCATAATAACTGGTGGAATCAGACTATGCCCGCGTCTATGTCTGTAGAAGCCATGCAGCAGCCTGCTTTGCCCTGGCTCAAGGAAAGAATTAAAGGATTCTTTTAATGCCTGAATACGAATTCACAGAGCAGGGATTCAAGCCTAAGCCGCGCTCATGGATACGCGGGGACGTGCCCGAGGGCTGGACTCCTCCGTTACTCACGGGGAGCCCCGTTAGCACCGAGCGCCGCGGGGACACGCTCTACTCTTTCACAGAGGAGGGATTCAAGCCTAAACCCGCGGAAGCCATAGCGCCCTCCCCCTCCCCCGCAGCGGCTCTCCAAGGGGCTGTTGCTCCTTCAGAAGAACTGGAGAGGGGGAATGAAGCAGCGTTCGACCGGGGGATCTTAGAGTCAGTGTTCCCCGGTATCTCTGGCGTGTTCCAAGACAAGGCCGGGGCTGGTGACGGGGAGATCTTTTATGAATGGGGGTCGCGCTTCGCGAAGCAGATAGTCGATCAAGAAAAGGCTACGTCGGGCTCCGATAAGGTATCCGAAAGCGTGTATGGGGCTCTATCGGCCTTGTCCCCCATGGGGCCCCTTACTGGGGAGGCACTCGCCCCCGCTATGGCTTTAGTAGAAGCGGTTACTGGGGTATCCGCTCCTTTCAAAACAGCGAGGGATAAGACCCTCACAATGAGAAAGGCTGCTAAGGTAAAAGACCTCTACGCGAAGGTCCAAGAAGAGAAGCTAACGGCAGGAGAGGCATTCTCTGAGCTTAAAGGGGACTGGTGGGGAGACGTATTTAAGGCATTACTTGAGATTGCCCCGGCTCCTTTAGTGGGCAAGGCTCTCCCCCGCGTTGCTAAGCCTCTAGGTAAGCAATTAACAAAATTAGGGGATACCAAGGGAGCCAAAAAGACTTCAGAAGTTTTCGATAGAGCGGTAAAGTTTCTCCAAAAAAACCTAGAGAATAAAAAGCTGGGGCCCAATCCCACGCGGAGACCTCTCCAAAGTCTCGCGTGGCAGCCTACAGTCACCGGAGGCGGATCGCTACGCTCTACTCCCCTCGCGTGGCAGCCTACAGTCACAGGACGGGGAACCACGCCCCCCCAAGCCTCCCCGATACCGCCTGCTCCTGCTCCTGCTCCTGCTCCTGTCCCCCCAGCAGCGGCTCCAGCGCCCCCTAGCGCTATGGATCCTCGTTTGGCTCGTCTCGGGCCAATGCAAGAGCGCTTGGACGCTGTTGGGCAGTCGTTAAGAGACCGGATCGCTTCAGAGCAAGCGGCAGTAAGCGGCGCTGGTAGGGAGCTTTCAAGGAATGTCCCTAACCGTATTTTAGCGCCGGTAGATTCCTCTTTTATGAGAAGGCTAAAAGAGAACTTCAGAATATCGGGCATGAGAAAAACGGTTAAACCGTTGATCGAGCAACTGGGCCCCGAAGCAGTAAACAAGATCCTCAAGTTCGCTAAAGACAGTTTCTCTAAAAACCCTGGGGGCATTATAGGTAAAGACCTCAGCGCCAAGAAGATCCTTATGGACGCGGGGGTGCCGGAAAACGTAGCGAAGTCTAACCCCGCTCGGAAACTCGATAAGCTCTTAGCTGAGGTGGAGATCTACAGGCTAAGCGAGGGGGGCATTAGCGCTCAAAAGATCGCTGAGTTTTTAAATGAGGTAGGCTTCGGCGCTATTCGATCCCAAGCTAAGATCGGAGGGGTGCAAGAGGTCGCTGGAGTCTTCGCTAGGAAGACCGGCGCTAGGCTGAAATGGGACGCTGAGAAAGTTAAAGCCCACCCGGCGTTTCTGAAAGACGACAAGAAGGTAATCCAAGCCTTGCTAGAGGAGGACGCCACGCCTCCCCCTCCTCCCCCCGCGGCGCTTTCTCCCGATCTGGACGATTCTATTATAAATGTTGTTGATGGCGAAATCGGCCTGTTTTCGCCCTCTACTCTGATAGATAGAGCCCATAACGCTGGAAGGGGCACTAAAAGAGCGCGGCATGAAAGCCGTAGTCCTCACTTCTCTATTGAGGGATGGGGCAACAAAGCTAGGCGTCCTTATAACGAAGACAGACTAGATCCTGAAAACCCTAGCACTTTTGTTTATAGGGACGCTGAAGACGCCTATGGAGCTGCGGGGGAATACGGAAGCCAGGTCAACGAGTGGCTAAAGGAGTTTAGGGAAAGAGGGGACTGGGATAGCTACATAGAAATGGCGGGGGAGCGTCTTAACCTTGCTAAAGAGGTCGCTAGAAACCTGTCGATAGGGACCGACCCTAAGAGCAAGATTCAAGTTCCTTCTAAACAAACCCTAGACCTACTTTCTCGAACTATTCCTGAGCTGCGTTTAAGGGATAGGACTGCTGACTCGCCGCGGAGAATGCCTGGCTTTACTCACATAAAAGCTAACGGCAAGAAAGCTACGAATCCCCAGCCTTCGGATATCTACAAGGACGTAGTAGCCCGCTCGGCGCCCCCTAAGAAACCTGCTCCTAAGACCATGGGTCTTTTCGGCAGCGCTGCTTCACCTAAGGACGCTTTGAGGAGGAAGATAGACCCTCCTACGCCACCAGCTACAGGCGGGACGGGTGCTCCCAAAGGGAACCTCTTTGAGTCAGGGGGCAGAAGCGGGGCCTACGATCCCGAAGGGGAAATGACCCCTCGAAGCGCCATGGACCAATACCTGAGAGATCAGGAATACGTGGAGTCTAGAAGGCCCAAGGAAACTGTTGAGGAGAAGGTAGCTCGAAAGACAGAAGAAGCTAAGGGGCGTCGGGCGGGGCCCTCTATGCCTATCAAGGAGAGCAGGGCGCTCTTTGAAGAGGAGAGGAAAACTCTGGGCGTTGTTGACGCTATGATCCGCTTTAGGAATCGAAACCCTGAGCTAAACAGAACGTCAGCTAAAGACCCAAGCAAGTTTCCTGACCTCGCTAAAATGAAAGAGAACCTAGCGAACGACGTGCAGCGCGGGAAGATAACAAGCGTTGACGCTCTGCGAACCAAGCTAGACAAGCTCCTTCAGCGCCTCAATCAAGCGGTAGGGGACTACCACGCGCAGAAGCATGGGCCTACGTGGTATCTCAACGCTGAGCGAGCCCGGGACGCTTCGGCGTCTCCGGTCACTAAAATGGAGGCTAAGAAGTTCTTTAAGCGTTACAAGCCCTCTAAGCGCTGGGACAAACGCAAGAAGGCGCAAGTTAAAGAAAGGGCAATGGACACCCCTAGCATGTGGCCTCCAGGCGAGGGCCCCACGGGCGGGCCGCTGGGGCTCCCTTCGCGTCGCGCTATGCTCTTTAAGCCCGAGCTGGCGGGTGAGTTCGAGGGCGCGGGGGGATCGTTACGGAAAAGAATAAGTAAGAAAGATAAAAAACTAGACGAGTCAGATTTTGACGACTGGGACGACCCCGATCCTATTGACCCCGCTATACTTTCCCGTATTCCTAAGCCCTCTAAACCGCCTTTAGTGAAGGTAAAAAAAGCAAAAGAAGCGTTTAACCCTCTTTCGGTTCTTTTAGGAGGGGCTAAAATAAAAAGGCTTAAAAAGGGGGAGTATTTAATTGACGGGAAACTACGGTTAGCCGCGGAAATAGAAAAAAACGGGGATGTCTTTGTGTCCGATATGTTCCTCGCTGAAAAACACAGAAAGAAGGGAACAGCTAGCCGTGTTATTGACCTGTTTTTAAAGGCTGCTGACGACGAAGGGATCACAGTTCGCGGGTGGGCAGATTCTTTAGGAGACGCCACGGGGCTTTCTCAAAAGAACTTAGTGGAGTGGTATAAGAGTAAGGGCTTTGTTGTAGACACTGCGCGCTCGAAACAAGGCTCTTTAAAGCCGATGATGGTCAGGGAACCTAAAATTGATTTTGCTGAGTTTAAAAAATGGTTTAACAGTCTCGATCCTGACACTAAGCAGTTAATGGCTAAAACTCAAAACACTTTGAACGCGACCCTCCCAGTAAGAGACAACTTTAAAATAGAAGGACCTTTTTTAAGTAAAAAAATAACTCGGGTTGGGCCGGATTCTGAGCCCCACAAATTTGACCTTTCTGTATATAAAAGAACGAAGAAAAGAAAGTTTTTAGAAAAGCTAGAAGCTAAAAAGGACGCGCATAAGTTCGGGCGTGGGTTACTCGATAAGGAATTATCCGCCAAAACTCTTCGACGAGAAATTGCCCTCGGGAAAGAGATTGATACTTGGCCGCCCGGAGAAGGCCCCACGGGCGGGCCTTCAGGCGGAATGCTCTTTAAGCCCGAGCTGGCGGGTGAGTTCGGGGGCGCGGGGGGATCGCTACGCGGGAGGATAGGTAGGCGGGGGTCTAATGACCAGCAGATCCTCAAGCTGGAGCGCAGCCTAAAGGCGGGAACCTTAAACGAAACTGACGCTGCTAGGCTTAGTTCCCTTTACCGAAGAACAGGAAGGGAACTGGACGGAGAGTTATTAGAGCACACTTTTCTTAGCGAAGGAGCCTTTAGGCAGCGTTACCCTCGCCTTAAAATAGGACAGCGACAGGGGTGGATTAGGAATTTTGATTCTTGGTCAAGGCACAAAGGAACTATCGCATACGTAAGGCACCTTCAAAAAAACGGAAAAACAAGCCGGTCTGTAAGAGTTGAGTATTTAAAATCCCTGCTTAAAAAAGTAGACGACGACGCGGATCTTGTGACGCCGGGGCTGTTACGTTCTATGAAAACGCACGCCTTAGCGAACGCGGTAGGGCGCTCGGGGCTACGCCACCGTAAAGCCGCTGAAGCTCGAAGAAAAAACCCGGTAAAAGAGCAACAAGCGGATTTCGCTATCAACGCTATAGAACAAGAATTACTAGCCCTGCACCGTAAACGGGCTGTTACCACCTTTGAATTTAAACAAGCTATACGAAGAATGAGGATTAGGGTTAGGCAGTATTATGAGGGGCTAAAAGAATCGCAAAAGAGCGACTACCCTTTGAACTTAATTGACGATATTACAGAGGTTTTAAACTGGGATTTAAAGAGCCGCAACCAGCCCCCTATCCCAAGAGAGAGGTAAGCCGTGTATAGGAGAAGCATATTCACGCTAGGCCCCGGGGGTCTCCCCGTGGCGAACCCTGCCGCGGCTATCGGTCAGCAGATAGCAGGCCGAAACGAGAGCGCGCGTCAGTTTGACGAGTCCCTTTCGTTTAGGGAGCGGGAGATAGCCCGGCAAAACGCGCAGCGGGAGCAAGCAAGTCAAGCTGCTATGGCTCAAACAGAAGCCGCGGAGAACCGAGCGCTACAGAGGCACCTGGCTGAGAAAGGCTGGGCAGAGTCAGCGAGAGCGGAACAACGCGAGTTGAGCAGGCTCACCCTCCTAGCGAAGCTGCAAGACTCTCAGCCTTCTGACCCCGAGCTTACGTTTGAGGTATCGCCCGAAGAAGCTAAAGTCGCGGGGGTAGCGCCCGGGAGATACTCCTTTAAGACATTTAGCAACATTCAAAAAGTAATTAAAGACAGAATGGGAGGTAGCGTAGCAGAGGAAAAAGAGAGCGTTGATTTTGAGGCACGGGCTATAGAAAGCCTCCAGCCTTTCTTTAAAAAGCTGCAAGAGGGCAACACGTTTACTGAGGACGATAGGCTGAACGTCGAGCAGCAGCTAGGGCTGTTAAGGAAAATGCACCCCAACGCTGACGCGATCCTCAAACAAATGATGCTCGATCAGTTACAAGCGGTCAGAAAATCTAAAATCGACCCCCGGCTAGAGAACTACCCTAGCGATTTTATGGAGTTGAGCCCAAACGAGCGAAGCAAGTTTGCGCCTGAGTATTCGTTTTATGACCATCCTAACCTCCCTTGGGGTGGACCCTATAGACTCCCTCCCACTAAAGACGAATACGAAGACAACTTAGAGAAAGAGTATTTGGACCGATACAACCCTTTAAGGGAAGCCATACTAGGGAAGAAGCAAGAAGAGGAGGATATCGTAGACTCCATTAACAAAATGGTCAGAGAGGGCAGTAAGTGAGCCTAAGGGGGATAGGACTCGCGGCGCTAGGGGCTTCCTCTAGGGGAGGGCGCTCTAGTTACGTTGACGCCCTAGACGCAATCAGCGCCTCGTATGAGGACAAGCCTACCCCCTACCGCGGCACCGCTCCCGTTACAGGTTTCCTTGAGCTCATTTCGCGGCCCGGGTGGGCAGCCCGAGCGGCTCTGTCTGGTGACCTCCAGGCGGCAGGCAAGCATATCGTTCAAATGGCCGCGGATATCCCTTTCGGGGGGTGGATCGACAAAGAGCTAAGCCTAACCCGGCTCCTCCCCGACGAGTGGAAATACGCGGGCTCCTACGATATCACCAGCGAGGGGGAGAAATACGAAGCCAGCGATATGCTGGACGCTTGGGGGGTAGACACCGCTAAGAAAGGATCTTGGGCGCGCTTCGGCGTCGATATCGGCCTAGGTATCTTCACTGATCCCTTGTCCCTTGTCTCAGGTCCCGCTGGCGGGATCGGAAGAAAGGCTCTCACTGGAGCGGTCAGCTCTAGGGGCAGAACGGTCCTAAAGGGCGCGTTAGAAAAGGGAATGACCGGGAGGTCCCCGCTCTTGCGAACGGGCTCTGCCGCGAATCTAGACGACGCTCTTATCGAGGCGATAGTCAAGGGCAACAACTACGACGCTAGTATGGCGACGGCGCTTAAGAAAGAAGCGGCTGTGAGCCGTAAGGCGGGGGAGAAGGCGCTAGAGAAAGTAGAGCAGGGGAAAGTAAAGTTCGGGTACCGCGCGGCCCCCTTCGGTATCCCAGGGACGGACCCTAAGCGGCGTTTTAAAGGCGAGTTCTTTTGGGAGCAGAGGCCCGAGCATGAAATGCTCAACGCGGTGGACTGGCTAAGGGCTAACGGGCATATCGACTCCCCCGGCGGTCTTATGATCGGGCTCCCGTTCAAAGAGCCCTGGTTCAACCTCTTCGGTCAGAAGCGCGTGGACGCTTACCTTCGGAGCGTTCAATCCCTCAAGGGAGCTTACGAAGGCGCGAGCAAGCTATGGGGCTGGAGCACCTCAGCGGTCGGGTCGCTATGGGATCGGACGCTGGGCATGGCGCACTTAGTTCCTGCGGGGGCTGGCGACGAAGCGCGATATCTTCAAGGCCAGAACCGTATGCTCGACTCGTTTGCGAGGGACGACGTTGCCCTGGCCTACACCATAGACGACGAGCTTAAAGCGCTGAGGGGGCCTAACCACTGGGACGAGTTGAACGACACCCAGAAAGAGACCCTGAACTTCTTCGACGATATGTCTCTGGTGCTAGGTAAAGACGCCGAGAAGAAGCTAAACACTTCCTTCAGGGAGGCTCTAGCTACCGGGCGGTATGGGCCTACGCTAAGCGATAACTTTAAAGCGGTCATGGCTCCTTACCTTGTTCAGCACGCGGGGCTTTCGCACAAAGACGCGATCCGCCGAGCCGCTAAGCTGAAGAAGAAAATGTTTCAGTCGCTAAAGAAGGGAGACGACTTCAAGGTCCCCAGCCAATACCTAGGGAATATCCCGGGCGATATCGTATTCAAGCTGCCTCAGTACTTAACCGAGCAGCACCTTCGGGCGCGCTTCGGTAACCGATACGATCAAATGACGCACTTCAGGGGGATCAACAAATACATAGAGACTCACTTCCCTTCGCAAATGCACGCCAGGAACCTCTACAGAAAATCAGAGGACCCTCTTAACTGGCCCCAGTCGAGCTGGGATAGGTTCGCTGACGACTTTAAGAAGGCTAACGAGGAAGAAGTTCGCCAGTCACTAGCGGGGCAGGTCCCCGACGACCTCTTAGACGATGCGGTAAAAAACCAGTTAGACCAAATGGCCCCTACGCGGCAGAGCGTCACCGAACAGATAGCTAACTTCGATTACCGGCAATACCATGACTTCTTGAGGTCGGCGCGGGATAACGTCCTCGACACAGTTACAGACAGCCGATTGAGCAGGAAGGTTTCTCAGATAGCGCCTAACCAGGGGGGCGAGCTCAGGCTCACTATTCCCGAGATAGCACACAGGCGTTTAGTAAACGACAACAGGGCTAGGGCGGCTCGCGAAGCTAATATCTACACCCAGCAGATAGCGCTGTTAAACCCCGAGATCGACGCTGACGTTTTAACCAAGTATTTCCAAGATTCTTTAGGCGAGGTGGTCTTTACCCCCAGCGCGATCGGCAAGATTTTGGTTGGGGGTGAGATCCCCCTTCGCAATGCGGGGTATGACGCCGCAGCGAAGTTTGAGCCTAACGAAATGTTTCTTAAGCAAGCGGCTAAGGGAGAGATCAGCCCCATAATTGCGAGGAGGACCAGCACCGGGGAGATTGAGCGCTCCTGGCGATACCCGGGCTTCAACAGGTTCTTCAAGCCTGCTCTTACTAGCATGAACCCTGCTTTCCACGTCGGTAACAACGCCGGGTCTATCCTTATGGGCGCTATGGATCCTGACGTGGGGTGGACTGGCGTTGGCGCTATGCTTCACATGGGCGGGCAGGTCGTAGGGATAGACAGCGCGCAAGCCTGGAAGTCCTATACGAAGGCGCTTCACACTGACCCCAAGAAAAGCATTATCGGAATGCACGAGGTTAGCCAACTAAGTGGCACTGTAGGCGATACGGGTCTAACACACGTCGAGTTCATAGAGCTCGCTCGGACCATGCTCGGCGGGGGGTGGTCGAACGACGCTTCGGACCTCATGTCCCACGCTGGCGACTTCATGTCTCTAATGAGCCTGAAGGAAGTAGGCGGCGTGGCGAGGATCCCTAAAGAGGTCTTCGAGGCGTGGCGGGCCTTCGGTGAGAACGTGGGTAACTTCAGCGAAAACCATTTCCGCCTCAACGCCCTGATCAAGAAGCTGGAGGCAGGCAAGGCAAAAGACGCTGCGGTTAATGAAGTCCGAAATATCTACGTCAACTACGAGAAGCAAGGGAAGGTCGAGCAGTGGTTAAGAACCTACTTCCCCTTTATCCGCTTCCGTATCGGCGGCGTGGCTTGGACTAGAGCGGTCCTTACGCGCCCCCGCGTCCTCATGCCCGTAGCGTCTTCGCAGCGCGCGACCGGCGACATGACAGACCCTCGCGATCCCGATCAGCTCCCCGCGGTGTGGGATAAGCTCGACGTTACCCTCCCGGGTGGGTGGAGAGTCCCCACCAGGGCGGGCGCGGAGTCCACCCTAGAGACGCTGGGGGGCTTCAAGGGCATGGGAGCTCGAAGGCTCATGGGCGAGCTGCACCCTATAGGGAGCTTCATGCTGGAGCAAGCTATCGACAAGAGCCTCTGGTCGGGTAAGAAGTTCGCCAGCGACACGACCGCTAAGGGGATCGAGCGGCTCTTTGGAGAAGAGAAGGTTTCTAGATGGGGAGACAAGCGCGCGGTTATTGACGGGCTCTACAAAGAGATCATTCACACGACCCCTGTATCGAGGCTCTTAAGGACCGCTGGGGATATCTACGAGAGCGCCGTAGCAGACGAGCCGGGTTCCTTCGGTCGCGGGATCCTGAAGACCCTCACTGGGATCAAGAAGAGGAAGATAGAGGAAGACGAAAAACTCAAGTATCGCATGAAGACGATTATCGCTCAGTTGCTTGAGAGCGGAGACATTTACACCTTTGAGAAAGCGCTATCGGCTACCACGGAGGAGGAGACCCCCCTCTTGGTTAGGAACGCGATCAGCGACTACGCCTCGGCGTTAAAGCAAATCCGCGAGAGACGTAAGCTTGACGCCGCATCGCGGGGGCAGTAGAATACTTAGACACTCCTAAGCCCCCTGTTACGTGACTCATGCACTGCACGTAACAGGGGGTTTTTCTTATGCCCCCACCCTAAGCAAAGCCTTCCAGCTCTCGGTGAGCTTATCCACGATCCGCTGCTCCTCGCGGCTAAGGCGCGTGGTCCCCAGGGTCGTCACGAGTCGGAGTAACCCCCGCACGTAACGGCTCTGCTTAGGCACCTTCAGCCATAACATGTAGGAGGAGTTGTCCTCGCTTAGCTCCATGTCGAAGTCACTCACCGCTGGCCTCCCTCTCCATATATGTTGACCGATAGTCAGGGGTGAGCCGCATCAGGGCTCGGTGCCCTGACCCTCCGCACTTCAGGATCTCCAGGGCTTCTCTTTTGCAGTGAGGACAGTCCCGCGCCTTGGCCTTCTTCTTGGAAATGCGAAAAAATAACTCGTGCCCGCACTCCAGCACTTCTACCCTGGCATGGTCCACCCTCTTAACCTTTCGCCTCACCGCTGGCCTCCTTCCTTAACTTTTCGCGGAGGTCAGACAAGTTGCAGTGATCTATGTCCCACTCCCCGCACCCGCAATTCCAAAGGCCATCGTA
>MDTB01157438.1_pt1 | contig 16974 bp, 15 predicted proteins | sample 811161 | NCBI WGS metagenome assembly MDTB01 (sample SAMN05326650, study PRJNA326480) | marine metagenome | isolation source: seawater | place: Mediterranean Sea | collected 2009
ATAGAAACAGTAAAAACAGAAATTGAAGAAATTTGGAAATCACAAAACTTAATTGATGTAAGAACACCTTCTTTTTTAAATATCTATTTTAAAATAAAAAATCAAAATGATCTTTTAGCGCTTACATCTACTTTAAGTAAAATTGATTTAATTGAAAATTACCAAGTTCTAGAACTTACAAGAAAATATGCAAAAGTTAAAATTAAGTATTTTGGAAAAATAAGCAAAATTAAAAATAAATTTTCAGAAAATGATATAAAAATAAATATTATCAACAGCGAATGGAAACTAAGCTTAAATTAAATGGATCAATTAACTTTTCAATTCCCTTTTAAAACAACTTATTATCAAGAAGACTTTTATGTTTCTTCAAATAATTTTGAAGCATATAAACTAATAGAAAGTTGGCCCAAATGGCCTGATAAAAATATAAATATTTTTGGTCCAGAAGGTTGTGGAAAAACTCATCTAGCAAATATTTTAAAAAAAAAAATTGATTCTATTATTCTTGAATCAAAAGATATCACCAATAATTCTCTAGAAAAAATGAAAAATAGAGAATGTATAATAGTTGATCATTACGAAGATAATATTAAAGAGAATCTCTTATATTCCATTTTTAACCAAGCAAAACAAGATGGACAGTATGTTTTGATAAATTCTGTAAATTCAGTTAAAAAAACAACAACTAAACTAAAAGATCTAAAATCAAGACTAAATAGCTTTATTACTTTAGGAATAAATTTACCGACAGACGACTTATTAAGAGTTATAATAACTAAATCCTTTTCTGATAAACAAATAAAAGTTAATGTACAAATATTAGAATATATTTTAAAAAATATAGATAGATCTTATGAAAAAATTTTTAAGTTTATCAAAAAGGTTGATAAAGAGTCTTTATCATCTGGAAAATCAATAAATATAAATTTAATTAAAAAGATGTTAAAAAAAAATGAGCAGATATAGATCGCATAATTGTTCTCAACTTGATCAAAAAGACATTGGTAAAAAAGTGAAGTTATCTGGGTGGGTTCACAGAAAAAGAGATCATGGCAATTTACTTTTTATAGATTTGAGAGATCATTTCGGTGTTACACAATGTGTTATTGAGAATAAAAATAAAAATTTTAAAATTTTAGAGAATCTAAAACCCGAGTCAGTAGTCTTAATTGAAGGTGAAGTATTAAAAAGATCAAAAGATACTGAAAACAAAGAATTAAAGACAGGCTTAATTGAAATTAAAATTCAAAGTTGTGAAATACTTTCTGAAGCTAAAGAACTTCCAATGCCGGTGTTTGGCGAACAAAAATATCCTGAGGAGATAAGATTAAAATATAGATTCATTGATTTAAGAAGAAAGGAAATGCACGAAAACATAGTTCTAAGATCAAAAGTACTATCTTATTTGCGAGAAAAAATGATTGAAAAAAATTTTTTGGAATTTCAAACTCCAATTCTGACTGCTTCAAGTCCAGAAGGGGCTAGAGATTTTTTAGTACCTAGTAGAGTTCATCCAGGAAAATTTTATGCCCTCCCTCAAGCACCGCAACAATTCAAGCAAATGATAATGGCCTCAGGTTTTGATAAGTATTTTCAAATTGCTGCCTGTTTTAGGGATGAGGACGGAAGAGCTGACCGAAGTCCAGGTGAGCACTATCAATTAGACATGGAAATGTCTTTTGTTGAACAAGAAGATGTATTCAATATAGTAGAACCAATTTTTTATGATTTATTTACTGAATTTGGAAAAGGAAAAAAAGTAAACAAAAAACCATTTAAAAGAATAAAATATAAAGATTCTCTTGAAAAGTATGGTACTGACAAACCTGACTTAAGAAACCCTATTGAATTAGTTGATGTAACTAAAATTTTTTCTTCTGATGAAGTTAGTTTAAAAATTTTTAAAGATATTATTAAAAAAGGCGGTGTTGTAAAAGCAATACCTGCTCCAAACACTAATTCAAAACCAAGAAGCTTTTTTGACAATCTAAATAATTGGGCAATTTCTGAAGGAAGTAGTGGAATGGCCTACATGACATTTGAAAAAAGTAAGGGAAAAGTCAGTGGCAAAGGTCCGATTGCTAAGTTCTTTTCTAATAAATCAGTAGCTGAATTAATTAAGGTTTGTAAAATTTCAGAAAAAGACTCAGTTTTTTTTGTTTGTAATAATACTGAAGAGGCTTTGAAACTCTCAAGTGTTGCAAGACAGAAGATAGCTTCAGAGCTAAATCTTATAGATAAAAGTGTTTTTAATTTTTGTTGGATAGTAGATTTTCCTATGTATCATTATGATGAAAAAGAAAAAAAAATTGACTTTAGTCACAATCCTTTTTCGATGCCTCAAATAAGTATAAAAGAATTTGAAAAAACTGATCCTCTTAAAATTTTAGCCCATCAATATGATTTAGTCTGTAATGGTTATGAAATTTCGTCTGGAGCAATAAGGAATCATAAAACTGATTATTTATTAAAAGTTTTTAGCAAGGTTGGTTACTCCGAAGAGAAAGTCAGAAAAGACTTTTCAGGAATGATAAATGCATTAAGTTATGGTGCGCCACCTCATGGTGGTATGGCTCCCGGTATAGACAGAGTAGTAATGCTTTTAGCGGACGAGATAAATATTAGAGAGGTAACTTTATTTCCATTAAACCAAAATGCTCAAGATTTGTTAATGGGAGCTCCTTCAGAAATAAATGAAAAACAACTCAAAGAATTAAATATAAAAATCAATAAAAAAACTAATTCTTAGTTTTTAAGTTAATTCTTATATCGCTTAAATCTACTAATTTTTCCTCGTAATTACTTCTCACAAATCCTTTTGAAGTGATATTTTTTACAATTTTTAAAAATTTATCATCTTCACCGATATTTTGTGACTGTGAAGTGTTTGTTATTGACGGCGTATGGGCTAAATCTTCTTTTCCAAGGTATGATATTGCTAGCTCTCTAAAAACATAATCCAAAATTGATGTAGCACTTAAAATTCTATCATTACCCTCAACTTTGCCGGAAGGCTCAAATTTTGTATCAATAAAAGCATCAACAAATTCATCTAACGGAACTCCATACTGTAACCCTAGAGAAATGGCTATGGCAAAATTGTTCATTAAAGCTTTTACCAATTCACCTTCTTTATTGGTATCTATAAAAATTTCCCCGATTCTTCCATCATTATACTCTCCTGTATGCAGATAAACTTTGTGGTCACCGATAGAAACTTTTTGTATGTAGCCTTTTCTACGATCAGGCATTTTAAATCTTTGGCTTATTTGATTTTTAATTTTCTTTGAAACTTCAGTTTGATTATTTTTACTCCTATTAATAACATTTTTTTCTACAACGGTTTCAGTTTTATTTAAGTTTTTTTCTTTAACAAAAACTTTATTTTCATCTCTAAAACTCTTATCCCCTGCTTTTCTTGTTTTCCTATTATTAAGTTTAACATCAATAACTTCTACTTCTCCATCATTTCTCGAATCAATTTTTGACATCTCACTCTCATTTAGCTCGTTTAGAGTATGAGTAGTTTTAAATGTGCATGTATAATATGTTTCAACGATAAATTTTTTCATAAGATTTTTTGAAAACTGCCTTAATTTAGATATATATTAATTTTATTTACTGTCTATAATATTGTTATACACTTATTAAGTGTGTGGACTTAAAATTTAGGAATTATGATAAACCCAAAACAAATATTTATTTGGTGGCACAGGCAAACATTTGGAACTTTTTTAAAAACTCTGTTTTTTGGAAAGTGTGTAGGTAAAGATGAATTTGGAAACAAATACTATAGGAGTAAAAAAGATGAAAGATGGGTTATTTATGCAAAAAATATTGAAGCATCTAGAATCACATCTGATTGGTATCTTTGGATGCATCATACAATCAATGAAATTCCAAAAGATAATTTAAAGAAATTTTCGTGGCAAAAAAAACACGAGGAAAATCAAACTGGAACTGTCAAATCATACAAACCTAATAAAATTTCAAAAAAACAGAAAAAAAAATATGAAATTTGGAAAAATTGAAGAAATTATTTTTTTTTCTATTCTGATATTTTTTATAAATTTATCTGCTTCAGCTTTAGAAGAGATTTCAACTGTTCCACTGATTAACTTAGAAAATCTTGAACCAAGTTATGAAGATATAGATCTTGATGAAAAAAATGATAATATGAATAAAACTTATGAAATTAAAGAAAAAAACAAAAAGAAAAAAATTTCAAACCAAATTACAGTTAATATTTTAGGTTTAGACAAGATAACTGCAAAAACAACAGAAATAAAAATAAAAATTGGAGAAACAAGAAAATTTGGTTTGCTACAAATAAAAGCTATAAAGTGTGGAAAAATCAATTCAAATAATAAAGTTGGTGAAGCTGCATACATCCAAGTCAAAGATTTATCAGACAATCAAGATGAGAAAGTTTTTGTTTTTAATGGATGGACATTCTCATCGAGTCCTTCTCTTAGACCAATTGATCATCCTGTTTATGATTTATGGCTAGTAGGATGTGAAAATGTTTAAAAAAATTTTTCTTTACTCATCCAGTTAGTATCGAAATCAGAATTTATAAATTTTTTGTGTTTTAGTATTTTTTTGTGCAAACCTACTGTTGTAGTAATTCCTTCAATTACAAATTCATCTAATGATCTTAACGTTCTTTGAATAGCTTCGGTTCTATTTCTTCCTTTGCAAATCACTTTAGCTATTAAACTGTCATAATAAGGAGTTATCTTACAACCCTGAAAAATAGAACCGTCCACTCTTGTTCTAAAGCCAGAAGGTTGATGGCAGACTTTTATAGTACCTGGACTAGGCTGAAAATCTTTTGCAGGATCTTCAGCATTTATTCGACATTCAATTGAATGTCCTCTAGGGTCAATGTCACTTTGTTTTAAAGCTGTATCACCAGAAAAAGCAATCCACATTTGTTCTTTTACAATATCAATTCCTGTTTGGACTTCAGTTACAGGATGCTCAACTTGAACTCTTGTATTCATTTCAAGAAAATAAAATTTTCCCTTTTCATAAATAAATTCTACAGTTCCAGCTCCCTCATATCCAATTTTTTCTACCATTTTTACTGTCTTTGATAGTAACTCTTCTCTTTCTTGATCATTCAAAACCGGACTAGGAGTTTCTTCTATCAGTTTTTGGTGTCGCCTTTGAACAGAGCAATCTCTTTCACCTAAGTGTACAGTCCTATTTTTGCCTGACATTATTTGAACTTCTATATGTCTTGGATTTTTAAAATATTTTTCAATATAAAGTTCATCATTACCAAAATATTTTTTAGCTTCCAATTTAGCAGTAGAAAATAACTCCTCTAATTGGTTTTCTTTCTCAACAATCTTCATTCCTTTTCCGCCACCACCACCCGCAGCCTTAATTAGAACTGGATAACCTATACCTAAACATATTTTTTTTGCATCTTGATAAGATTTTACAGCACCTTCTGAACCTTCAATAACTGGCAAACCATTTTTTTTTGCAATTCTTTTTGCTTCTATTTTATCTCCCATCTTACTAATCAAATCTGAGCTAGGACCTATAAATTTAATACCATGTTTAGTAACTACGTCAGCAAATTTTGCATTTTCAGATAAAAATCCATATCCTGGATGTATTGCTTCTGCGCCTGTCAAATCAACTGCTGACATTAAAGAAGAGATATTTAAATAACTGTTTTGTGGTTGATGCGAACCAATACAAACACTTTCGTCGGCCAATCTTACATGCATTGAATCAGAGTCAACATCTGAATGAACAGCAACGGTTGAGATTCCCCACTCTTTACAAGCTCTAATAACCCTAACAGCTATTTCACCTCTGTTAGCAATCAAAACTTTTTTGAACATTATATCTATTTTAAAATTACTAGTGTTTGACCAAACTCTACAGGCTGACCGTCATTTACTAAGACATTTTTTACAATACCATCATTTGTTGAAGCAACATGATTCATTGTTTTCATTGCTTCTACTATCATAATAGTTTGACCTTTTTTAATTTTGTCACCAACTTCCGCAAACTTTTTTCCTCCAGGTTCAGGCGCTAAGTAAGCAGTTCCTATTATTGGAGATTTTATTCGAATTCCTTCTTCTTCTTCACTGCTTAAAACAGCTTTATTGCTTGGAATGACTGTGCTTCCTTTAGATGATTCTAATGTTGTCTTAGATCCTTTTGAAACTTTAATTTTTTTTTGTCCATCTTGATACTCAAGCTCTGTTAACTTGAATTCATCCAAATATTCTACTAGTTCTTTTATTAATTTTTTATCTACTTTCATTTAATCAAAATGTCTTTCATTGCTTTTAAAGCCATAATATAACCTTCAGCTCCAAAACCACAAATAATACCGTGTGCAGCTTTACTTATTAGAGATTTATGCCTGAAATCTTCTCTGTTGTAAATATTAGTTATATGTAATTCTATTATTGGCATTTTTAAGACCTTTAAGGCGTCTAAAATTGAAACTGAAGTGTGAGTATATCCTGCTGCATTTATTATTAAGCCTGAGGATTTGTTTCTACAATTTTGGATTAAATCAACTATTTCACCTTCAATATTAGATTGTACAAATAATAAGTCTATTTCATTTGTCGCAGCATATTTTTTGCAATGTTCTTCGATATCATTAAGAGAGAGTTTGCCGTATTTTTCCTTTTCTCTTTCTCCTAAAAGGTTAAGATTAGGTCCGTTAATAACAGTAATTTTATGCTTCATTTTTATGATATAAAATAAATAGTTAACTTAAATATGGCAAAAATACAATTAAATGGTAAAAAAGTTTCAATAAAACAAAAGCTTTCAGTATTTGATCTGTTAAAAAAGTATAATTTAGACAGAAAGAAGATCGCTGTAGAATTAAATGGTACAATTCTAAATAAGCACAAATATGAAAAAACATTCTTAAAAAATAATGATAAAATTGAAATAGTGCATTTTATTGGAGGCGGGTAATTATTGAAAAACGATAAACTTAAAATTGCAAATATAATATTAAAATCTAGGCTAATTGTTGGAACTGGGAAGTATAAAAACTTTAAAGAAACAGCTACTGCAATTAAAGCTTCCGGTGCAGACATGGTAACAGTTGCTGTGAGAAGAGTTAATATTTTAGATAAAAAAAAACCTGTTCTTATGGATTATCTTAATCCAAAAAAAATTAAATATTTACCAAACACTGCTGGTTGTTTCAATTCAGAAGAGGCTTTAAGAACACTAAGACTAGCTAGAGAGATGGGAGGATGGAAAATGGTTAAACTAGAAGTTTTAGGTGATAAAAAAACTTTATTTCCAAACATGATAGAAACCCTAAAATCTACAAAGACTTTGGTGAAGGAAGGCTTCAAAGTTTTAGTTTATTGTACAGATGATCCTTTGTTAGCAAAAAAATTAGAGGATGTTGGAGCCTCAGCTATAATGCCTCTTGCCTCACCTATAGGTTCTGGACTTGGTATTCAAAACAAAATTAATTTATCTATTATAATTAAAAGATCTAAGGTTCCTGTTATAGTTGATGCAGGGATAGGAACAGCATCAGACGCTACTATAGCAATGGAAATGGGCTGTGATGGTGTTTTAATTAATAGCGCAATAGCTAAAGCAAAAAATCCTATTTTAATGGCAAAATCATTTAAGAACGCGGTTTTATCTGGAAGACAATCTTTTTTAGCTGGCAGAATGAAGAAAAATTATTTTGCCACTCCTAGCAGCCCTACAAAAGGACTAATTTAAGTTATTTTTTTTTTCTCACCCAAAGAGTTCTCGGAGTTTTATTTCTCTTTTTAATTGGTATTTTCTTTTTGGACTTTTCATTTTTTTCTGCAACATTTAATTTATTATTAGAGAAATTATCTTTATCTTTATCAATTTGAATTTTTGATAATATCATTTTATTTACATTTTCAACTTTACTAACAATTTTTTTATTTTTATTAAGTAAATTTATTTTGTATTCAGGAACTATTAGCTCAGGATCTGCTAAGAAATTAATTTTGTAAGAATATTTTTTTTGAAAATAATCTATCTCTTTTCGGAGCAAATTTTCAATATATAGTTTTATTTTTTCAGGAATATAAGCGTCTATATGTTTAATTTTATTTGTGAAAGCTAGCATTTCAATCTTTTTAATAATTTTTAATGAGAACGATTCCATTGATAAATTTGTTTCCCATTTGATTGAACCTTCTCTTAAACGCTGCCTAGTCATTTCTAAAAGTCCAAAATTACTTATTTTTCCGATTTGAGTTCTAGCTCTATCTTTTCGAATACTTTCTCTCATTTTTTTTTCAACCATTCTCCTATTATAAAAATTCATCATGTCTATGAAATCTATAACTATAAGACCCGACAGATCTCTAATTTTAATTTGCCTGCTAATTTCTTCAGCAGCTTCTATATTGGTATTAAGAGCAGTTTTTTCAATATTAATTGCTTTAGTAGATTGACCTGAGTTTATATCAATTGATACTAACGCTTCAGTAGGATTAATGACGATATATCCCCCTGATTTTAATTTTACTACTGGTTCAAAAATACCAGTTAAATCTTTTTCTATTCCAGAATCATGAAATAAAGGTATTTTACCTCTATATTTTTTTACAAACTTTACACTTTTTGGAAGAAGCTCTTTCATAAACGATTTAGCTTTTTGATAACCTTCATTACCATCTACAAAGATATTTTTTGTTTCATTGTCATAAATATCTCTTATAGCTCTTTTAATCACATCACCTTCTTCATAAATTAAAGCAGGTGAGTTTGATTCTACTGCTTTATTTTTAATCTGATCCCATGTTGCTAGCGTATTCTGTAAATCTTTTTCAATTTCATTTTTTGTTTTATTGGCTCCAGCTGTTCTTACAATAACACCCATAATTTTAGGTATATCAATATCATTTAAAATTTTTCTTATTTTATTTCTATCTGAACTATTAAAAATTTTTCTAGAAATTCCACCACCCTTAGCAGTATTAGGCATTAAGACTATGTATTTTCCGGCTAAAGATATAAAGGTTGTAAGAGCCGCACCTTTTTGACCTCGTTCTTCTTTTAGAACCTGAATTAAAACAACCTGGCCAGGTTTGATTACTTCTTGAATTCTATATTTTTTAACTCCATATGTGTTTTTTAGTTTTTCTCTATAATTTTTTTTATTATTATTATTTTTTTGGTTTTCAAGTGCTGTTCCGTCTTCAGAGAGTTTAGTATTTCCATTTGGAGCTTCTTTTTCTAAATCTTTATTGTGATTTATGTTATTATTAACTCTATCCTGGGACTCTTCGTTGTTTTCAGAACTATTTATTTCCTCTGGACTGGTATTTTTTAAATCTTCCCTAATTTTTTCTTCGGCTTGTTGTAATTTTTCTTTATCTTCAGTTGGAATTTGATAGTAATCTGATTGAACATCATTAAATGCCAAAAAACCGTGTTTTACTCTTCCAAAATCAACAAAAGCTGCTTGAAGTGAAGGTTCGACTCTGCTTACTGTTCCTAAATAAATATTATTTTTAAAGTTTAATTTATTTTTATCTTCATATTCATACTCTTCAATAGCTGAGTCTGATTTAAGAACAATTCGTGTTTCATCTGGATGCGAAGCATCAATATATAAATTCTTTTCCATTGTAATTGAATTCCTTTAGTCATTTTAAAAAATTTTTTTTTGAAATATTGCATTAAATTATTATACAAAATTTTTTGAAGAATATCACCTTATATAAAAGCTCAAATATGCCTTAAGATAGCCAAAATTTGTATATTAATTAACTTTTAAATGATCAAATTGGTTAATTATTCAATAAAAATAGGTATTAGTATTTTTTTAATTTTTATTTTTTTTGTTTTTTCAGCTTTTTGGTATTTTTCAGCTGGCCTTCCTGATTATAAAAAACTTTCAAATTATCAACCACCTGTTTCTAGTAGAGTTTATGCGGATAATGGGAAATTAATTGCAGAGTATGCTTTAGAAAAAAGGTTGTTTATTCCGTACGAGTCGATACCAAAAAAAGTTATTAACTCATTTCTTTCAGCAGAAGATAAAAATTTTTTTAGCCATCCAGGGGTAGACGCAAAAGGTATCTTGAGAGCAATAATAAATAACTTTAAAAACTTAACTAATAACAAAAGATTAGAAGGGGCATCAACTATAACCCAACAAGTTGCTAAGAACTTTCTTCTTACAAATGAAGTTTCACTTAAAAGGAAAATAAAAGAAGCAATATTAGCTTTTAGAATTGAAAAAGCATATTCTAAGCAAAGAATATTAGAACTTTATTTAAATCAGATTTATTTAGGTGAAGGAACATATGGTATTGCAGCAGCTAGCTTAGAATATTTTAATAAGTCTGTAAAAGAACTAAATTATTCAGAAGCTGCATTGTTGGCAGCCTTACCAAAGGCACCAAGTAGATACAATCCTTTTAAATATGAAGAACTTGCAAAAAAAAGACGTAACTTTGTTTTAAATAATTTATATCAGAATAAATACATTAACAAAAAGGAACTCAAAGCTTTTAAAAATGAAGGTATAAAATTAAAGAAGAGAAAAATTGAATTAGTTAATGAAGCAAACTCATATTCTGAAGAAGTAAGAAGAATTATTAAAGAAAATTATGGTTTTAAAAAACTTTACGCTGAAGGTTTAGCCATCAAAGTTCCTTTGGATATAAAATATCAAATTTATGCCCAGGAGTCACTTAGAGAAGGAATAGAATCATATGACAGAAGGCATGGATGGAGAGGACCAATTACTAATATTTTTTCTGAAAGTAATTGGAAAGAAAAATTAAGTTCACTAAAACTTGATCCTACTTTAGACTGGAAAATAGCTGAAGTTAAAAAAGTCACTTTAGATGGTATTGATTTTCAAATTTTAAAAACAAATTTAAAAGGTAAAATTAAAATTACAGATTTGAAATGGGCTGTCAAAAAAAACATAAATCAGAATTTTAAAATAGGGGATGTAATTTTTGTTAAAAGTATAAAAAGCAAATGGTTGCTAAAGCAAAATCCAAGAGTTAATGGCGCAATAGTTGTTTTGGATCCATACACTGGAAAAGTAAAAGCTTTGGTAGGAGGATTTAGTTACAAATCGAGTGAATTTAATAGAGCTACCCAAGCAAAACGTCAACCTGGCTCAGCATTTAAACCTTTTGTTTATGCAGCAGCTTTAGAACATAATTATTCTCCAAACTCTATTGTACTAGACGCCCCTTTTATTGCCGAGCAAGGTGTAGGTTTAAAAAACTGGAAACCTGAAAATTATGGAAAGAAATTTTATGGTCCATCTACTCTAAGAAAAGGCATAGAGTATTCAAGAAATCTTATGACTGTGAGAATTTCAAAAGATATAGGTTTGAACAAAATTTTAAATCTCTCAAGAGAGTTACAAATTTATAAAGATATTCCTGAACTTTTGTCAGTTTCTTTGGGTTCAGCTGAAACTACGCTTCTAAAAATTACTTCTGCATACGCTTCATTTGCAAATGGAGGAAAAAAAATTGATCCAGTTCTCATAGAGAGAATTCAAGATCGAAGAGGAAAAACAATTTATAATTCTGATAAAAGAATTTGTGTTGGTTGTGACAGATACTCATCAAGCAGCGAAAAATTACCAAAAATAAAAGATAATTATAAAAAAGTTTTTAGTGAGGAAACAGCCTATCAAATTACTTCTATTTTAGAAGGAGTTGTTAAGCGAGGCACTGGAAAAAAGCTTAGAGACATGAAGGTTCCGATAGCCGGAAAAACTGGGACTACTAATAACAATTATGATGCATGGTTTATAGGTTATACTTCAAATTTGGTAATTGGAGTTTATGTAGGGTTCGATAACCCAGAGTCACTTGGAAGATATGAAACAGGCTCAAAAGCAGCTTTACCAATATTTAAAAGCTTTATTAAAAAATCTTTGTTTAAAGATGATTTTCAACAATTTAAAATTCCAAATGGCATTCATTTTTCTCCTATAAATTATGATACCGGAAAACTTGAAAATTTTGATCATCCTAAGAGCATAATAGAAGCTTTTAAATTGAAAGATATTCAGAGTACGACAAATAATAATTTAGAAATCAGAGGTAACTATGATAGACTCATTAAGTTTAGACAGTTTTATTAATGGAAAACTTTAATAACAAAATTTCTTTAGCAGAAAAATCTCTTGAAAACATCAGGAGGTATCTTTGAGAAAAATAAAATTGAAGAAAAACTAAAAGAGCTAAATATAACATCATCAAAAGACGATTTTTGGAAAGATAAAAAAAAGGTAAAAAAGGTTTTAAAAGAAAAAAACCTATATGAAAGTATTGTAAACTCTTTTCAAGAGTCAATTTCTGAGATTAAAAATCTTAAGGATATTTATACTCTAGGCAGCGATGAAAAGAATGATGAGATTATAACTGATTGTATAAACAAAGCAGATAAAATTTTAAATAAAATTAAAAAAAATGAAACAGGTTGTTTTTTATCAGGTGAAAATGACAGACTTGATATTTTTCTTGAAATTCACGCAGGTGCTGGCGGAACCGAGAGTCAGGATTGGGCAGAAATGCTACGAAGAATGTATCTTAAATGGTTTGATAAAAAATCTTTTAGATATGAAATTATAAGCGAACATAAAGGCGAGGAAGCTGGCATAAAATCATCAACTTTAAAAGTAACAGGAGATTTTCTCTATGGTCTTTTAAAAAAAGAATCAGGTGTGCATAGACTTGTAAGAATTTCTCCTTTTGATAGCGGTGCAAGAAGACACACAAGTTTTGCTAGTATATGGATTTATCCTGCTGTAGACGACGAGATTGATGTTAAAATAGATCATAGCGATTTAAGAATTGATACTTATAGATCTAGTGGCGCAGGAGGACAACATGTTAATACTACTGATAGCGCAGTAAGAATAACTCATTTACCAACTAAAATAGTTGTGCAATGTCAAAATGAAAGATCACAACACAAAAACAAAGAAACATGCTTCAAAATGCTGAAGGCAAGACTTTTTGAAAATGAGTTACAAAAAAGAAATGAAGAAAATCAAAAAAGCTTAAGCGAAAAAAAGGATATTGGTTGGGGTCATCAGATAAGGTCTTACGTTTTACAACCTTATAGGTTGGTAAAAGATTTAAGGTACAAAGTTGAAAATACTAACCCAGAGGATGTTTTAAACGGGAATATTGATCAATTTATTGAAGCAAACTTATTTAACTCATAATGAAAAACTTTATATTAATTACAAGTTTCTCTTTAGTAACTTTTATTTTAGCTTTGTTTTTATTGCTAGGAACAGTTGGTTATGAAACAGACAAATTTAATACAATAATCTCAAAGGAAATAAATAAAAGTTATCCAAAGACAAAAATAGAAATTCAAAAAGTTAAAATTAAAATAGATTTCAAAAGAATAAATTTATTTTTATCGACAGAGTCTCCAAATATTTCTTTTAGCAATATTTATTTACCTATATCTGACTTAAAAATATATCTTAATTTAATGTCTTTTTTAAAAGCAAAACCTAAAATGGAAAAAGTTATTTTTTCTACAAAAGAGCTGGAGATATCTAAAATTCAAAAGTTGATTATAGGAATTAAACCATCAAACTTTAAAAGCTTTGTATTAAACAATTTATCCAAAGGGTCAATAAAAGGAGTAATCGATTTAGATTTTGGTGAGAATTTTGAAATAGTAAACTATAAGGCAAAAGGAGTTTTAAAAAAAACTAAAATAAAATTTTCAAAGAAGTATCGAATTACTGATACAAGCTTTAATTTTATTGTAGATCCTGATTTAGTATTGGTAAATTCAATTAATTCAAATTTTTTAGAAATTCCAATTAAAAATGGCTCTATTGATATTAAAAGAGAAAAAGAAATAAAAATCTCTGGATCAATAAATGTGGCTTTAAATTCAGATAAAGAAAAAATTCAAAAAATTTTAAATAAATTTATAAAATTTGATTTTAAAAAAAATGAAACTGAAATATCAGGAAATTTTACAAATAATTTTAGTTTAAAATTAAGTGAGTCATTAGAAATAACAGATTATTCATATAATCTTTCAGGCACAATAAAAAACCTTGAACTAAAATTTGAACAAAGTAAAAAAAATAATTTACTTGAAGAAATTAAGACTTTAAATTTAAAAGATAATAAGATTCAATTAAAATTCAAAAAAAATAAAAAGAATGATTTAAATTTAAATGGAAAATACGTAATTAATAAAAACAATAATTACGAAAATTTTGATTTGAAAAGTTATTTTAGCGAAAAAAAATCAAGTTTAATTCTCAATTTTGATTTAGGTGAAAAGATTAATATTAAAGCAATAAATTATATAAAAAATAATACTGACTCAGCAAATGTTCAATCCGAGATTTCTTTTTTCAAAAACAAAATTAATATAAAAAACTTAAAATTTACAGAGGGAAAAAATATAATTCAATTAGAAAACTTAATAATTGAGAATCAAAAGGTTAAAAGATTTGATCGTATAAAAATTCAAACCTTTATTGATAAGATAAAAAATAACGACTTTGAAATTTTATATGGAAAAAAAATTAAAATAAAAGGTGACAAATATGATGCGACTAATCTGATTGAACAAATTTCAAGTGATGAGAAAAATTTTAGTTTAGAAAATTTTACCAAAGACATAGAGATAAACTTTAAAGAAATTTCCACTAAACTCTCTATCCCTTTAAATAATTTTAACTTAATTGGAAAAATAGAAAAAGGTAAATTCACTAAAATTTCATCTAAAAGTGAATTTTCGGACAAACGATATCTAGATATTTCACTAAAAAAAACTGCTAATTCTAATCAGAAAGTCTTAGAGATTTACTCTGATTATCCAAAACCTATCCTAGCAGATTTTAATTTTTTCAAAGGAATAGAGGGAGGTAATTTATTATTCAATTCAGTATTTGATGATACAAATAGCTCATCAAATCTTGTTATTGAAGATTTTCAAGTTATTAATGCGCCGGCCTTTGCTAAACTTTTATCTTTGGCAGATTTAGGAGGTATAGCTGATCTTTTGTCAGGAAGCGGAATAAGTTTTGATAAATTAGAAATTAAATTCTTAGACGATGAAAAGGTAAAAAGAATTACCGAAATATATGCTGTAGGGCCAAGTATTTCTATTTTAATGGAAGGTTATATTGAAAGAGATACAAAATTAACAAGCTTAAGAGGAACAATGGTGCCGGCAAAAGAATTAAATAAACTTATATCTAAAATCCCAGTTTTGGGAGAAATTTTAATTGGAAAAGAGGTTGGAGAAGGTATTTTTGGAGTTAGCTTTAAGATGAAGGGCTTACCTGGAGAAATTAAGACTACTGTCAATCCTATTAAGACTTTAACGCCTAGATTTATAACAAGAGCTTTAGAAAAAAGGAAAAAAAATAATTAGTCAGCTTTAATAATGTAATGCTTCTTTTTTCCATAAGAAATTTTAATATATTTTTTATCTTTAAAGCTTTGTTTCGAAATTAATATTTTATCGTCTAAAATGATTTCATCATTAATTCTAATACCTTTACCTTGAATAGCTCTTCGAGCTTCACTTTTTGAATTGGTTACTTTATTTAGATATAATAAATCTAAAATATTAATACCGTTTTCCAATTTAGATTTAGGAATGTTAATCTCAGGTAAGTTTTTACTTGTGCCACCTGATTTAAAAGTTTCTTCTGCTGTTTTTTCAGAATCCTTAGCAGCTTTCTCTCCATGAATTATTTTTGTCGCTTCATTTGCTAATAATATTTTTTTGTTATTTATATTTTCACCATTTTTCATTACCTGGTCTATAAAACTTACTTCTAAATCTGTGAAATATTTTAGGAATCTCTCAACATCTCTATCATCAGTATTCCTCCAAAACTGCCAATAATCATATGGTGAAAATAAACTTTTGTCTAACCAAACAGCACCTTTTTCTGTCTTCCCCATTTTTGCACCTGAAGATAATGTTATAAGAGGTGTTGTTAAACCAAAAGCTTCTTTATTTAATTTTCTTCTAATTAACTCAACTCCATTTACAATATTCCCCCATTGATCCGAACCACCCATTTGTAAAACACAATCATGTTTTTTAAATAATTGATAAAAATCATAAGCTTGTAAGATCATATAATTAAACTCCATATAGCTTAATGATTGTTCTCTTTCTAATCTCAGTTTAACACTATCAAAAGTTAACATTTTATTTAATGTGAAATGTTTTCCTATATCTCTTAAAAAATCTATGTACTTAAGTTTTCCAAGCCAATTGTAGTTATCTACGAAAATAGGTTTAGTTTTTTTATTTTTTGAGCTGAGCAGCTTAAGAAAAACTTTTTTAATACTTAAAATATTTTTTTTAATATCTTTGTGGTTAAGAATTTTTCTCGTCGTGTCTTTACCAGACGGATCACCTATTAATGTAGTTCCTCCTCCAAGCAAAACTATTGGTTGGTGTCCATATTTTTGTAATAAACGTAAAATCATAATTTGAAGAAGACTTCCAACGTGAAGACTAGTTGCCGTACAATCAAATCCAATATAAGCTTTTATTGATTTATTAGACAGAATCTTGTCCAGTTTCTCGTTGTCCGTACATTGACTGACAAATCCTCTTGAATTTAAATCTTCTAAAAAGGCATTTTTCATACAACTTTATGTGTTAAAACTACTATTATACAAAAATTATTATAAATAAATATAAATATGACTAAAGAATACACATCTTTGGGTTTAATGAGCGGAACGTCAGGAGACGGGGTTGATGCTTCAGTTATTCAATCTGATGGAAACACTAAATATAAAGCAATTAAGGATAAGTATTTTCAATACGATAAGCAAATTTATCAAAACATTCATAATTTAAAGGAAAAAATTCATAATATAGTTGATCTAAAAAAATTTGCTAAAGAATTAATTGATTTAGAGAGACAAATAACCTTATTCCATGTCGAAGTAATCAAAG
>MDTB01082545.1_pt1 | contig 16971 bp, 9 predicted proteins | sample 811161 | NCBI WGS metagenome assembly MDTB01 (sample SAMN05326650, study PRJNA326480) | marine metagenome | isolation source: seawater | place: Mediterranean Sea | collected 2009
CGTCAAACACTGGCGTTTATGGAAATCGTAATAATTTTAGGAAAAATCTGCCTGATCAGATTACCTTGATGCAATACTTCAAAGCCAATGGTTATAAGACCATTGGAGGGGGTAAAATTTTCCACACAAATAATGGCCCTGGAGATTCACTATCGTGGGATAATTATTTTGTTTCAAAAAATCATACGAGCCAGAGCGGGAGAGATGCGAACTTACCTCAAGTCTCTACTGGAGCTGGATCAGGATTTTTCAATTGGGGACCAATAGCGGTGGCGGATGAACAAATGCAAGATGTCAGAGTTGTTAATTGGGCTAAATCTGAGTTAGAAAAACCTCATGACCAACCATTTTTCTTGGCCTGTGGTTTCTTTAGACCTCACTTGCCTTGGTATGTTCCTCAAAAGTATTTTGATCGGTATCCACTTGATGAAATTATGCTCCCAAAAACCCTAATTAATGATCGAGATGACCTTCCTGAATTTGGAAAAAGATTTGCAAGAGAGCGATATTCAGGCTCATTAGGAATTGATTTGAACGAGGGTGTCCAAGACCATGAACTGGTTCTTCAATACGATCAGTGGAAAAAGGGAGTACAGGCGTACTTGGCTTCGATTAGTTTTGTTGATGATTACGTTGGTTCGTTGTTAGAAAGCCTAGAAAAAAGTGATCACGCAAACAACACGATTATTGTTTTGTGGGGGGATCACGGCTGGCATTTAGGGGAAAAACAACATTGGAGGAAACAGGCGCTTTGGGAGGATACCACACACGTTCCATTTATTGTCTCTTATCCGAAAAAAATCAAAACTAATAAGATTTGTGATGCTCCTGTCAGCTTTATTGATATCTATCCAACCATGATTGATCTGGCTGGTTTACCCCATAAAGAAAGTTTGGATGGGAAAAGTCTCATTGAATTATTAAAAGATCCTGAGATGGAGTGGAATCGGCCTGTTCGGATAACCTACGGTAAGGGTAATCATGCGGTCAGGTCAGGAAAGTGGCGTTATATCCAATATAGAGATGGTTCCAATGAGTTATATGACCATCAAAGTGATCCTAACGAGTGGTATAACCTTTCAGGCGATGATCAATTTCAAAATATTATTCAAAAGTTGAAGCAGCACCTCCCAGAGATTGAAAAATAAAAATTAAAAAAATTAAATTTTTTAATTATTTTTATCTTGTATTATCTTTTCCACTTCGTTCCAAGGAATGACACCAGTAGCTTTGGCCCATTTTTTATACATCAAAATCATTTCATTTGCCTTTTCCGGTAGTTCAGAAATCAAATTGTTCATTTCAGTTCTATCCTCTGATATATTGTACAATTCCCAATTGTCAGAGACTCCTTTTTCCCAATCCAGAACCAATTTGAAATCACCAGAACGGACAGCTTTATTGCCCTCGTGTTCCCAGAATATGGGCTCTTTATGTATCTGTTCGGTTGAACCCGAAAATAAAGGAGTCAGGCTTTTACCGGAGAGTTTTTTGATTTGATTACCATTAAAAACATCAGGGTATCTGGTGTTAGCCAATTCTTGACAGGTAGCCATTATATCGGGCAAAAATCCATATTGGTTTATTGTTGCTCCCTTTAAATTTTCAGCTATTCCATTTGGCCAATGGACAATAAAAGGAGTTCCTATACCACCCTCGTGTACCCAATGTTTGTATGACCTGTAGGGAGTGTTCGAAGCATTTGCCCATGCTTTTCCGTAAGATAATGCATAGCCCTCTTTTGTTTCCAATTGATCCTTCGGGCCACTACCTAGCATGTCAAATTCAGCACATGCACCATTGTCGTTTAAAAACATAATGACGGTATTATCTAGTAATTTTTTCTTTTTTAAATCTTCAATTAACCTTCCGATATTTTGATCCATTCTATCAATCATTGCAGCATAGATGGCCATTCTGTTATCCATTTCTTTGCGTTTTTCATCGGAAAGTGAATCCCATGAAACAATATCGTCATAGCTCAACTCCCATGAAGCATCAATCAGCCCCATTTCTTTCATTCGATTATACCGCTCCATACGCAGGTTTTCCCATCCTTTCATGTATTTACCTCTGTACTTGTCAATGTCTTCTTTAGGAGCTTGTAATGGCCAATGGGGTGCATTATAGGATAGGTATAAAAAAAATGGTTTTTGCTGATTTTCAGTTTTTGCTGATTCTATGTACTCAATAGCTTTATCAGTAAAAGCATCGGTGGTATAATAATCCTCGTCATTAATATTAATAGGCACGTTGCCTTCAAAAATAAATCTGGGCGCTTCGGGTTTAAAATAATTACCCGCTCCTGAAATAAAGCCGTAGAATTTGTCAAAGCCTCTTTGTAGGGGCCACTGTTTTTTGTCAAAAAAACTCAAATGCCATTTCCCACTTATAAATGTTGAGTATCCTGCCTTTTGAAGCACCTCTGCAATGGTGACAACATTTGAACTTAGTTTGCCTTGATATTCTGGTACACCGTAATTATGCCCATTGACATCTTTTGGTGGGTTGGTCATATGGCCAATTCCAGCTTCATGGGGATAAGTACCTGTTAATAGTGAGGCTCTGGTCGGACAACATCTGGCTGCATTATAAAACTGGGTAAATTTCAGCCCTTCTTCCGCTAGAAAATTCAAATTAGGGGTATCTATCTCTCCACCGTAGGGCGCAATATCAGAGTACCCCATATCATCTGATAATATCACAATGATGTTAGGTCGATTTTCATTGATAGTAGCACTTTCTTTTTTTGATATGCACGAGATGAGTATCAAACAAGTTGAAATAATTAACAATAATTTTTTTGTAGATTTCATAAAGCTACTTTCATAGATTAACTTTTATTTATTACTAAATTTTGACTTTTAATTTTTGTTCATAAGAAACCCATTCACCATCCCTGTCTTGACGGCTTATTGCATTCATCTCTGTCTCAATGCCATCGTCACCCTGCTGTTTCATCCAGGAATAGAGCTTGGCTTCTAAACCTTTTTTAACTTCAAAATATTCAGGGTGGTCTGCGAGATTATTTTTCTCATAGGGGTCGTTTTCTAAGTCATATAATTCTTCAAAAGGTCTTTTTTTGTAGTGTTTAACCCAATTCAATTCCTCATCATTTTTAGCATTTTCTAGCCACGATTCGTAAAGAATATAACCCGGTCTTGCTTTATCTTTTGCTGTTACAACATTATAAAAAGGCTCATCATAACTCAGGTTTTGAATATATTTATATTTATTAGACCTTACGGAGCGGATGGGGTACGATTCTGAACCGTTTATTACGCCCCTTGTTGTATGAACACCATAAGTGTAGTCCCTATGTTTTTCGGTTTTCCCCAACAATACGTCTAAAAAACTTTTCCCATCAAAACTTAGATTTCCTTCAGTATCCGAAATCCCAACATTGATTTTATCGGGGTCTTCCCCAACTGCATCCAGAAGGGAGGGGAGTATATCAACATATTGAGTAGTGGCCTTATTTCTTGTATTGGCTTTGATTTTACCAGGCCATTTGGCTATAAAAGCGGTCTTCAAACCTAGATCATAACAGGTCCATTTTCCATATGGAAAAGAATATCCCTGCTCACTGGTAAAAATCGAAATTGTATTGTTTGTCTTATTGGCCTGCTCAACATAATCTAAAGTCTTTCCTAAAAGACTGTCCATGTAAGTTATTTCGGTGTAGTAATTACTGAGTTCCTCCCGGGTTAAGGGGGAATCAACCATGTACTCGGGAATGGTCAAATCTTCCGGTTTATAAATACTCTTATCTCCCCGATTCCATGGTGAGTGTGGCTGATTTTGTGCAATGATTAAAAAAAATGGCTTATCACCTGAGACAACAGGCTGTATTTTCCTCAAATCAATATCAATTCCGTCAAATCCAGTGTCGTGTTGCACGCCTCCTAAGTAATTAATTGGATAAGATTCGGCAGGACCATAATGTTTTTTTCCAATTAGCGCAACTTCATATCCGAGTGCCCCAAAATGATGGGCAAAACTTTTCACGCCATCGTAAACCTTAGAGTGATTGGGGTATGCTCCGCTCCTTACGGGAAATAACCCTGTCATTATCTGTTGACGTGTGGGTGCACACATGGCCGTAGAAGTAAACATATTCTCAAAGCTTATTCCCTCATTTGCCAGTTTTTGAATATTTGGGGTTTTGACCTCACTACTTCCATAGGGCTCACAATCACTCCATGTCATGTCATCTCCTACAAATATTAAAATATTGGGTAATTTATTTTCTTGATCAGAATTATTATTCGTTTTTGATCCACATGACAACAAAACCACAGAAATCGAAAAAATAATGATTAATCTCATTTTTTATTTTTGTTTAGTTTTACAATATAAAGCATTTCAAATTTTTATATTATATAGTTCAATATTAAAACTCAAAATATAGTGAAAAAATTAATTTATATAAGTTTTATCATATCTATTTCATCAGCTTACGCACAACAATACACTCCAGATGATTTTCAGGAGGAGACTGCATGGTCTGCTGTAGGTGATAAAATAAAGACGATATGGACTTCTAAAATTACACCCCAAAATGTTTGGCAGGATTATCCACGACCTCAAATGGTTAGAAAAGATTGGAAAAATCTCAATGGCCTTTGGGAATATGCGATTTTGCACAGAATGCCCAGAAAAATGGTTGCACCAATAAAATACAAAGAAAAAATTTTAGTACCATTTGCTATAGAATCAAGTTTATCGGGAGTAGGGAAAGAGTTGTTACCAGTTGAAGTGCTGTGGTATCGAACTAAATTTGATGTATCTGACTGGCAGGGGAAAGAAATCATTCTTCACTTTGGTGCAGTTGATTACAAATCTACTTTGTACATTAACGATATTGAAGTAGGTACGCATATAGGAGGAAACGATCCTTTTTCATACAATATTACACGCTTTATAAATAGTGAAGAAAGTATACAAGAATTAGAGCTTTCTGTTTGGGATCCTACCGACACTGGAACGCAGCCACGTGGGAAGCAAACCCTTCGACCAAGAGGAATTTGGTATTCTGCTGTATCAGGAATTTGGCAAACTGTATGGCTGGAGGCAGTTGAAAAAACACATATAAATAAGATCAATACTATTTCTGATATTGATGAACAGAAAGTAAAGATTTTACTGGATTTGAAAAATGGTATCGGAAATGAAAAATATTTGATTAAAATAACTCAAGATGATGCCACAGTATCAACTCAAACTTTTGATTCAAAAGAGCCGATAAATATTCATATACCCAATACTAAGCTTTGGTCTCCTGATCATCCTAATTTATATGATATTGAAATAGACGTTTTAAGAAATGGAGATGTTTTAGATAAAATCACCTCCTACTTTGCCATGAGAAAAATTGCTGTTGGTCTAGATAAAAATGGATTTACAAAATTGTTTTTAAATAATGAAGAGTTATTTCATTGGGGCACTTTAGACCAAGGATGGTGGCCTGATGGACTTTTGACGCCTCCTTCGAAAGAAGCTATGGTTTACGATATGAAAGTTTTAAAACAGCTTGGTTTTAATACCATTCGAAAACACATTAAGGTGGAGCCAGCCATTTTTTATCATCAAGCCGATGAGCTAGGCTTTTTATTATGGCAAGACATGCCTTCAGGTTTCTTACATAACCATCATCCTGAACAACATGTGAGGCCAGGCGACAAAGAGGATTGGAATAGACCAATTGAAACCGCAGCCCTGTTTAAAAATGAGTGGAAAAACATCATTGACCATCTTAAATTTTTCCCTAGTATCGTAGTTTGGGTTCCTTTTAATGAGGGTATGGGTCAGTTTCAAAGTAAAGAGATTACCGATTGGACGATGAATTATGATCCTACCCGATTAGTAAATGGTATCAGTGGCTGGCAAGATAGGGGAGTTGGCCATTTTATAGACCTTCATCAATATCCTGGTCCTGGAATGGAGCCACCCTCACAAAATAAGGGAAGAGCGGTAGTTCTTGGCGAATTTGGAGGTTATGGTCTGCCTGTGGTTAATCATATGTGGGATAACTCGAAGAAAAATTGGGGTTATAGGGTTTCTAAAACCTCAGAAAGTTATATCAGTGATTATAATGAAGTGGTATATAACTTACACGGAGAGCGGGCAAGAGGCTTAGCAGCAGCAATTTATACACAAACTTCGGATGTTGAAATTGAAGTAAACGGTATTTTGACCTATGACAGAAAAGTAACAAAACTGCCAATAGAATCCACTAAAATAAATCATAAAAAATTGTTTAATGATTTTCAAAAGGCTGTGTTTTTATTTGAGGATGCTGAAGTCAACAAATCAAGTAAAAAGATCACTTACCAAGCCCCCCCTTTAAACTGGGAATTAAAACCAAAAAAGCAAACGCATTTTAAAGTTAAAGAGTTCCCCGTTCAATTAAAACCGGGAGATTCAGCTTACTCCTATAAAACTTTTAAAATAGATAGAATCCCAGATAATTTAGCCTTAAAGTTTTATGGAAATGGTGATGTAACTATTTATATCAATGGCAAAAAGGTGTTGGAAAAATATTTGCGAACTAAACGCCACTATGACGATATTAACCTAACTCACCACCTCAATAAATTGAAAGTTGGAACAAATATTATTGCACTTAAGATAGAAAGCCCAACAGAAAAGGGCGAGTTTGATTATGGTTTGTACAAATTCTAATTATCGGGCATTTAATAAGTTTAGCCTATTTCTTTTTGTAAATTTTTTTATTAGTCAAGTCATTGGTCAAGGCATCCCAACAGATCAAAAAAAACCAAATGTCATACTGATTTTAGTAGATGATCTTAAACCTACTTTAGGTATTTATGATGATTCTTTTTCAAAAAGCCCGAATATCGATCAGCTAGCCAAGGAGGGAATGAGATTTAATATGGCTTATGCAAATCAGGCGGTTTGCGTTGCCTCAAGGTATAATTTAATGCTTGGCAAGAGGTCAACATCTACCGGTTTATATAGGTTTGGCATCAACTTTAGGGAGATTTATCCCATTATTGAAACACTACCCCAAGTATTTAAGAATAATAGTTATCATTGCGAAGCTATAGGGAAAGTATATCATGTTGGTCATGGCAATACAAATGACAAAGCATCATGGAGTGTCCCTCACCTAGAAGACAAAGTAATTGAATACATAGTTCCTGAAAGTAATAATGGTGAATTGACCAGAGAGGAAGCATTATTTGAAAATTACAACCTTTATGCTGATGAAAAAATTGATATAAAAAGTCTACCTAGAGGAGCAGCCTGGGAAGCTCCCGATGTTTTAGATGAAGCATATGCAGACGGTCGGGTAGCGAGACATGCCATCAAAAGGTTAAAATCATTGCGCGAAAATCAAGCGTTTTTTTTAGCAATCGGATTTGCTAGGCCACATCTTCCTTTTAGTGTTCCGAAAAAATATTGGGATTTGTATGATAGAAACGAACTTCCTTTGCCTGAATATGAACTTCCCCCAGAGGGTGCACCGGAATTTGCAGTAAAAAAAGGAGGTGAAATCAATAATTTTAAACCTATCAATCCCAACAATAGTACTCCTTTTGATTTGGAATTAAAACGAAATTTGATCCATGGGTATTATGCGAGCGTTAGCTACATGGACGAGCAAGTGGGACGAGTCATGAGAGAGGTAAAAAGACTTGGTTTAGATGAAAATACCATAATTCTTTTGTGGGGCGACCACGGGTGGCATTTAGGAGATCACGGCATTTGGACAAAGCACACCAATTATGAACAGGCCACAAGAATCCCATTGATTATTAGCGCCCCAGGTATTACAATTGACGGAAGTTTGTGTAACCAAACTGTTGAAACCGTAGATTTATATCCCACACTGATTGATTTGGCAGGCCTTAAACTGCCAGAGACAAAGACAAAATATAAACTCGACGGAAAAAGCCTTAGGCCCCTTCTGAAAGACCCAGATGTAATTGTTAAAGATCATATTTACCACTCATTTATTAGGAATAACAATATCGGAGAGGCGATCAGAAATAAAAGATACAGAATGATTCGCTGGACTAATTTAAAAAATAAAAAAAAGGTCGTGTATGAATTATACGATTATGAAAACGACCCCAAAGAGACAGTTAACATAGCAACGAAAAATAAAATTGTTTTACAAAAACTCATCAAAATATTGGATGCTTATCCAAGTGCGAGAAGCCCTGTTGTCCGGTCGAATAATTGAAATTCTCATAGTTTAAATAAATAAAAAACCTCCTTTAAAGGAGGTTTTTTTAAAGCCAAAAACTAGGCTAATTATTCCGAACCATCACCAACACTATTTATTTGTGATAGTTCAGTCGGGGTATATTCTCTTTGATGTACCCAAAATTGATTAATCTTACCTTCTTTTACATTTGCAACAATTAGGTCATTGATATAAGAAGTGGAATCCGCCACTTTCATCTTTACATTCAAAGAGCTGATTACAGTACTAGATCCATCATCAACCCCCAGAAATTTTATTGGAGCTCCCCAAACTCCCTCCCAGGTAAATTCTCCTGATGACAACCACTCTTTAAGGAATGCTATGTGTTGATCTGCACCAACGAGGTATTTTCCTTTTGGTCCGCTAATTTTGATTGAGTCAGCAATTAATTCTCTTAATCCATCGAAATCTTTTTCGTTGTGTTTTTGAATAAACGATTGAAATACATCAACACTCGAACCATCTCCGATAGAAAAATAAGCTTTATTTCCAAAAAAGAAGCCTTCGGCCGTTTTTTCAGTTGGCTCTGTTTTTTTAACAGTAGTGCACGAAGTAAATGTAAGTAATAAAATAAAATAGAAAATTCTCATATAAATAGATTTAGTAGTTAAATAATATTTTAAAATTATGATATAATTTTTATTCATTAGTTTAATAATAGTTTTATTAATCTTAAGAAATTAAAAAAGGTAGGATGAAGACCAATCATCTCGTTTCTCAAATGCCTGAAACTGTTGAGTAGCTCAGCCAGCAATATTAAAATTGTTATACCTAGAATAAGATGAATTTGCGGAGTAACCGCAAAAAATTCATTGCTGAACAAAAGTCAAAATCTGTGGTAATTAGCCTATAATTTCCAGACCCTACTTTCAGCTGATACTTCGACGTCCCAAGATTGTGGAGGATTAGGTCGATATTTTGGATCTGCATCAATGTCAGGAAAGCCTCTAGCTACCTCAAATAATTGGTTGAAACTTTTTTTTCTCAACGGAGAATTTATCGAATCTATTAGATTGATACTCTCCTCAGGATTTAGCTTTAAGTCGAAGAAAGCAACAGCTTGTCTCTTACTGTTGATTAAGAGTTTGAATCGTTTATTTCTCAAAACTCGATCGCGATAAAGGTATTGATTTTCAACACCGTTTTCAGTCAATTTCGCGTTATTACCACCTCCCATCCCCATAATCCACTCTCTTTGGCTGTCGCGATTGTGAATCAAGGATTCCTTGAATGAAACCCCATCAATTACGAAATTTTGACCTTCTCTAGTGTATTCTTTATTGTGAGGTAATCCAGCAATATCAAGAAAGGTTGGAAATAAATCAGTGAAATCAATCAATGCATTAGAGGTTCTGTTAGCATCTACTTTCGATGGCCAGCTCACAATGAATGGTAAATTTATTCCTACTTCAGAAGTTTTTCCTTTAGCACCCCTGACAACGCTGCCATTTCTACTAGCAGCTAAAGGCATTGTCCCGTTGTCAGTGGTCCATATGATCAAAGTATTGCTTCTTAGGCCGGCATCTTCAAGCGTCTGCATAAGTTCCCCAGTTATCATATCGGTATATTTCACCATTGCTTTGTGTTTACCTTCTCTTGTGGATGCACTTTCAATAGGGGTGTTGACCAAAGGTCCATGGGTTAAAACCATCGGATAATAGATAAACATAGGTTGGTCTTTGTTATTGTTAATAAAGTCTTGAATAAAGTTTAAAAACAAGTCTGGTCCAAATGCTTCTTCAAAGGTTTTACTTCCATTTTTTGTAAAAATATAGGGCGACTGGTAGCGATTTCCGCTGGGTGGATTTCCCATCTCATAGCCTGTCCACATACAAAATTCGTCAAATCCATTTTTACGCAATGCATCAGGTTCTACTCTAAAATCGTCGATTTGCCATTTTCCTGCAATACAGGTTTTATAGCCTGCATTTTTCATCTCAATAGCTATGGAGGGATTCATGGTTTCATCGAAATGTGCCCCCCCTCCCCAACGAGGAACATCCCAATGGTTGACCCAACCGTGTCGAAATGGGTATTGACCAGTAAGGAAAGTTACCCTTGTAGGAGTGCATTGTGGCATTCCATAGAAGTTGGTGAATTTTGTACCGGTTTTTGCAAGTTGATCAATATTAGGGGTGCTTATTTCGTCTGACCCATAACAACTTATCCACTCCTTTCCTAAATCATCTACTACTATTAGTAAAATATTTGGAGGAGTAGCTGAGTTGTTGTTTTTCGGCATATCATTAGAGCTTATCAGCAGTAATGGAGCCAGTAAAATAATTAATTTTTTCATGATCCAATGGATTAATCAGTCATTTCAAATCTATAAATAATTGACGAAGTTTCTCAACCAATAAGAATTGTTTCTGTGACAGTCAGCACCCTAATGTTTGAGATACTAAATAAATTTTAAAAGGAAACAATTTACAATTTGATGATTTAAAATTAGATTAAGATTTACTTAAAATCAACTTTACTTTTGAGTGATTCGAGCACTAAATTTTCATGTTCGTATAACGTTTAATTTAATTTAAATAAATGACTTAGCGTAAATCTTTCATGAGCTTTGAAATACAAAAACTTTAAAACATTTACTGATGAAAATTTTACTAAAAATTGCTTATTTACTTCTTTTGGTAACTTCTACTTTAAGTTTTGCTCAGACTACTGGTTCGACAATTGAAGGAAAGGTTACCTCTAAAGAAGGAGAACCGATTCCCTTAGCGACAATTGAGTTAATTCATGAGCCAACAGGAACTAGTTTTAGCACCGTATCCAATCAAGAAGGGTTTTATACAATCCCGAATGTGATAGCAGGTGGGCCATACACACTCACTGCTTCAGAGATCAATTACCAGGATCAGAAAGTTGTATCTATTAATGTGGATCTTGGTGAGTCAATTGAAATCCCTGTTATATTATCTCAAGGAGTAGCATTGAGTGAGGTAATCGTTTCTAAGGAAAAATCACGATCATTAGGCGTGAGTACAAACATTGACTCCAAGGTTGTAAAAAGAATTCCTACGATAGCCAGGACGATTACCGATTTTACCAGACTTGTCCCGCAATCCAATGGAGGTAGTTCTTTTGCAGGTGCCAGTAATAGATATAATCTTTACAGTATTGATGGAAACTCTTACAACAATAACTTTGGTTTAGGGTCTCAACAATTTGCTGGAGGAAACCCAATTTCAATTGAAGTAATAGATCAAGTTCAAGTTGATTTATCACCAATAGATATGTCTATTAGCGGATTTACTGGTGCTGCTGTAAATGCAACGACAAAAGCTGGAACCAATGAATTTCATGCAGAGGCATACTCTTATTTACAAAACGAACAGATGATCGGTGATGATCCCAGTGATTCAAAATCAACTACTCGCGGTTTCACCGTTGGTGGACCCATAATAAAAGATAAAGTTTTCTTTTTTGCGGGTTATGAAGAAGTTGACAATTCAATTCCAGGATTCACTGTTGCTCCCTCTCAAGACGGAGTTGGAAATGGTTCTACAATTTCCAGAGTAAGAGAATCTGACCTACTATACATCCAATCTCAGCTTCAAACTTTATACGGTTATGATACCGGAGCATATGGATCAAATATTCCTTTTATCAATCAGGCAGAGAGACTTAATATAAGGTTTGACTGGAACATAAACGATAAAAACAAGTTATGGGTTAGATACAATACCTATTCTCAAGATCAGAGTAGAAGGCAATCTGGAACATCTACAAGAGATATGTATAGATTTAGGGGAACCAGTAGAACTGGTATTGATGCTATTCCATTCCAAAACAACCAATACTTAAATTCAGTTGAAAATGTATCGATTGCTGCAGAATTAAGATCTCAAATTTCTGATAATATGACCAACGTATTCAGATTCGGTACAAGAGAAATTAAAGATCCTCAAAGGTCTTTTGGTGGAGGTGACTTTCCTATGATTGAAATCATGACAGGTGATTATTACAACGGTGATACTGACATGGAATATTATACCTCTGTTGGAAACGAATTGTATAGTGTTGGAAACCAAGTTACTGAAAATGGATTTTCAATCAACAATGATTTTACTTGGGTCAACGGTAAACACACCATCAAAGCGGGATTTAAATACCAAGAAATGGAGTTCTCCAATGCTTTTAACCCAGTATTTCACGGTATATACAGACTGGTAGGAAATACACCTGAGGAAGCGATGCAGCATTTCACCGATGTTGTCGTTAATAAAACACCCGGTGTTTATCCAGCAGCATTTGTGAAAGGTTTTGCTTTAGATGGGACAACAAATATGCCTTTAGATGAAACCAAGTTCACCAATTTTGCTTTTTATCTTCAAGACGATTTTCAAATAAATGATGATCTTAAAGTCTCAGCTGGATTCAGAATTGAGACTCCTAATTACCCTATTGAGTTAAAACAAAATGATGCTGTTGCTGCTTTAAATCAAACTTTCTCTGTGAATGGAAAACCTTATAGCCCAGACCATTCCAGTTTTCCTGACGGTGGAACAACTTTTTCCTTTAGAGCTGGGGGTATTTATGACATCAATGGAGATGGTAAATATAATCTAAGACTTTCTACCGGAATCAATCAAGGATTTGTTCCATTTGTATGGTTATCAAATCAACCTGCTAACTCAGGGGTTTTAAGGGCATTTCAAGGTTATGACCAACACCCTGATTCCTCAACCTATCTCCCTGAAGATGAATTTAAAGCCGTTATGGATAGTTTTCAATCTGGCGACTTCCAATTCACAGACGATGTAACTTATGGGAATCCTACAGGAGACGCACTTGCTGAGACAGTGCCCAGTGGAACATACTACACCGATCCTGATTTTAAATTGCCATCCAACTGGAGAACGTCTATAGCTTTTGATGCAGAATTGCCGCTTGGAATTACTGCTAGCGTAAATTTACTTTACACAAAGTATCTACAGGGAATTGTTGTTAAAGACATTATCGCTAATGAACCCGATCTAACATTTTCTGGACCGGATACAAGAAAATACTGGTCAGGTTCCTATGAAAGTGACCCGAACTATAGAAATGTGTGGTATTTATCTAACATACGTAAGGACGATTTACCACAATCTTGGTCGGTGACCCTAAATGCAGCCAAAAGCTTTGGTGATTACTTTGATTTTTCAATTGCATATACCACCGGAAAAGCAGAGGATAATGGTGCTTTGGAAGGTTCTACAGCATGGTCAAGTGTTCCATCAACAGTTGCTCAGGATAGAAATAACCCCGAAATTGGTTTTGCTCAGTGGGATGTTAGAAACAGGGTTATAAGCACGCTGTCTTATCAGAAAGGGAACACTTCAATTGTGGTTTTCTACAGAGGACAAAACATGGGAAGGTATAGCTATACTTATGGTGGACATGCTGATAGAAGTGAGCGTTTGCTTTATATACCAAATAGTGCAAGCGAACTTAACTTTATCCCTACAAGCGATTATACTGCCGCCCAACAAGTTGCAGCTTTTGACGCATTTATAGATCAAGATGACTACTTATCTGAAAATAGAGGCAAAATTGCTGAAAGATATGGTGCAACCTTACCTTACTTAGGTCGATACGATGTCAAACTAATTCAAGGTTTTGATATTGGAACGGTAGAAGGTTATTCCAATAAAATTGAGTTAAGCCTAGATATTCTTAACATCGGTAATTTGCTAAATCAAAACTCAGGTGTTGCAATGGTTGCAAATAGTGGTAATAGCGCACGAATGTCGCCTTTATCCTATGAAGGTCCTAATAACGCGGGTGAGCCAACTTGGACAATGAATGAGGTCAATGGATCAATTAATTATGGGTCTTACAGAGAATCCACCAGTGTATTTAACAACTGGAGTATGCAATTTGGAATTAGGTATATTTTTAACTAACTGCTCAATTGATATTAAAAACCCCTTGAATATCTCAAGGGGTTTTTTTATTGTTGATTAAACACTTACAAAATAGCATCAATTTCAAATGGTCTTTGAGGCGGGATAAAAACTAATATCGCTTATTTTTTTATGCTTATCTCCCCCTTAATATCCGTTTTCTATATTCAGGTCGTTCAAGCCACTCTTCAAAAAAAGGTTCGTAACGATCATCTTTCATCCAAAAGTGAGATTTGGGATTTTTTAATACTTTTCCCTCTGGATAATCCTTTCCAGCTACGCTGGAATCAATACTGGCATTCAAATTTAAATACGCTTTTTTCATCTGCTCAAAAACTATTGGCTTTTCAGTCGTCAAGTCCTGACTTTCTGCAGGGTCATCTTTCAAATCGTATAACTCGAATTTGTTTTCTTTAATACTCGTTGCAACAAGTTTGTAGTTATTATCAATCAACGCTCCCATATCTTTAAATCGAAATGGAATATAGGTATCACGCTGTTTTAAATTCTCACTAAAAATTGGCTTCAAACTGATCCCATCTATGGGTTGAATTAAGTCGGAATCAGGCAAATCCAGTAGCTCAGCAATGGTAGGAAAAATATCCATCGTTGATGCCGGATAATTGGTCACTTTTGGTTCAATCATTGCAGGCCACTCTAAAATGCTTGGCACTCTCAATCCACCTTCCCAGATGGTTCCCTTACTACCTCTTAACCCACCTACAGTTGTCGGCTCAATATCCCTTAACCCACCATTATCACTGCAAAACCATAAAATGGTGTTTTCCTCCAATCCAAGCTCCCTTAGCGTTTTCCGTAAAACACCCAGACTTCTGTCAAAAGCCACTAATTCTCCATAATGGTTTTGACTTTTCTCGTCTAAATCTTTAAAATTTGCTCGATCTGCCTCACTGGCGACAAAAGGATCATGAGGTGAACCATCCCAAATCACGGTAAAAAAAGGCACGTTTTGACTACTTTTTTCTTTGATAAACGCCAATGCTTTATTTACAATAATATCAGATGAATCCCCTTTTAGGTCAACAAAAGACCCATTTTCGCTCATTAAGGGATTGATATCAAAAAAGTTAGTTACTGTCAACCAGTGGTCAAAACCAAAATTTCCTGGACTGTGACTGTCTTCCTTAAAAATAGGTACACCTGGCCCTCTAAGTCCATTCAAATGCCATTTCCCAAAATGTCCTGTTGCATACCCTGCCTTTTGAAGTGCTTTTCCTATTGTTTTTTCTTGTGTTCTCAGGGCATAGCCGTGCGACGGCACGCCTGAACGATCATTTGTTCTTCCTGTTAGTACACTTGCACGCGTTGGAGAACAAACCGGGGCAGCAGCATAAAATCGATCAAATCGAATTCCATTTTTTGCCATGGCATCTAGGTTTGGGGTTTTCAAAACAGGGTGGTTGTAATAGCCTGTTTGCCCCCAACCTTGATCATCAGTCATTATTAAAATTATGTTAGGATTTGTTTCTACTGTTTTTTGACAAGAAACCGCAGATAAGATTAGAATAGAAATAAGTATATTTAATTTTTTCATTTTAGTTTAATTGGTTTTACAATTTAAAATTATCAATTGAAATTTCTAAGATGGAAAATAAAAATATATTATTTAATGCTTTTCACCCCCAAACAAGCCTTTTCTTAGTTTATTTTTTCTTGGTTATACATCCCAAAAAACACCGATGGGAGCTAATTGATTAACTAAACCAAAAATAACAACATGATAAAAAATATATCCTTTATTAATTTGATCCTTCTTTTATTTGGAGGGTTTTTGAGCGCTCAAGAAGCCTGCCCTCCTTGCGAGGTTATTGCAAATAAAGAGATGGAGATCACATTAGGTCAAAAAAAGTGGCCTAATATCAAAAATCAAAAATTGATTAAAGTAAACAGTCTTACACCCATAAATTATGGAAATCGGTTGGGTTACAGAAATGTTAAACTGCCTAAGTGGTGGTTAAAAGATAACCTAGATCCTTGGTCAGATTCTCCCTATTGGGGTGAAGATTATGTTAAACCTAACCATGAATTCAAGGAATGTGTGAATGATTCACTTAGATGGCAATGTGGTTATTCATATGTAGTGAAGTTACCAGATAATTTTAAGAAACGAAATGAGTACCCGTTGATAATCTTTTTACATGGAGGGGTAAGGGCAAAATCAAATACTTTTTTAAATCGCCAAAAAACACTGGATGCTTTCAATCTTCCAGCGGACGATCCTTCTATTTTGGTAGCCCCTATTAGATTGGAATGGGATTGGGATCCCAAAAAAATAAAAGATCTAATCGTCGATATTAAATCAAATTTAAAGATTGATGAAGACAGGATTTATCTCACAGGCTTAAGTATGGGAGGTAGAGGAACTTTTATTGTTGCTGCCAGCCTATCCGATGAATTTGCAGCAATCATGCCTTTAAGCCCTCATCACGGCCCTTTTTCATATGTGCCACTAGCTGAAAAGGTTGCCCATATTCCCAATTGGCTTCATCACAGTACCAATGACAAAACATCCAAGTTCACTGTAGCAAAAGAAATGGCAAATCAGTTGGATTCCATCAACTCTAATTTTGTTTTTAATGTGGGAGAAAATGGACATTCAGGATGGAACTCAATTTACAGTAATCCAGACTATATGGAATGGTTGTTGTCTTGGAATAAAAAAACCAATTAACCTGTCGTTCATATAATTAATGCAAAAGAAAACCCACAACACAGTTGTGGGTTTTCTTTTGCGGAGAAAGAGGGATTCGAACCCCCGGAGGTGTGACCCTCAACAGTTTTCAAGACTGCCGCATTCGACCACTCTGCCATTTCTCC
>MDTB01133989.1_pt1 | contig 16971 bp, 15 predicted proteins | sample 811161 | NCBI WGS metagenome assembly MDTB01 (sample SAMN05326650, study PRJNA326480) | marine metagenome | isolation source: seawater | place: Mediterranean Sea | collected 2009
TTTGATAATGATCATAAGATTGAAGAACGGGTCTACAAAGAAATGTTTAAGTCATCTTAAAATATTGTTTAAGTATTTATTTATTATATCGATAATTACAACGTTAATACCCAAGTTCCTTTACGCCAACGAGTGTAATAGTAATAGTGAATTAAAAATTGGACTTATTGAAAATGGATACACTGATTATATTGACTATATACAATATGAATTAAGTAAATTCAGCTACAATAATTCAATAGATTATAGTTTAAATTATGTAAATAATAACATTGAAGACTTCGATATTGTTTTTGGTGAATATTATAATTTTAAAAATCATAATTTTATTGAAACAGATTATCCATCTGAAATCACAGAGTTCTATTCTTCTAATGGGATAGAGAATAAATATAATGTTTTACCGTTAGATTTAGACGTCAATATTTTATTGACTAAAAATAAATTAAATAATGATATTTACCTTGAAAATTTAGCAGAAATATTTAATCCACGACAATATACTATTGGTATGAGCTTAAAAAATAAATATAGATTTATAAATATTATTAGTGATCTAACCATGAGCACGGAAATTAATACATCAAATATTTTCTTTGAAACTAATATGTACAATTTAAATAAGATTTATAAAAGTCTTAATAAAAACATTATTAATGGTAATTTTTTAGACGTATTTGAGTCATATAATATGTCTGAGAATTTATTTTCATTATTTAATGACGGTATTCTTTTAAATGATGAAATTGAATATCAATCATTTTTATTATTTCCAAAATCTAAATATAAATGGAACAGCAATGAAGGAGTTTTTGAAACTAATTTGACTGAAGACTTTATATCTACTTATGGATTTAGTGCATATATAAATAATACAAACCAATTTGGTTTTTTATGTCACTTATTTAAAGAAGAGGTAAGATTAAATGCTTTTACAAAGTTTAATTTACAAATAGGTCCTTTTTCTGAGATGGAAATTAATTTAATTAAAAACAAAATTTCTGAAGATTATTTTCAATTGTTAAAATTAAAAAATGAAAAAATATTAGATATAAATTACCAAAATGGATTAACTAATTACGATTTAATAATGGATGTAATTTTAAATAAAACAAGTTTACAAAATCTAAATAAATATAAAAACTATTTAAACTAACTTGTGATTTTTTTTTAAAAAATTATAAAAAATAAAATAAAAAATAATAGATATCAAACCAATGTAAATAGTATGATCTTTAAACAAGAAGTTTACAATTGATGGTAAATATATTAATGAAAAATAGATTAATACATTTTTTTTATTTGGTCTTACAATATGATGAAGATGTGATAGATCCCCTTTAAAGGGGTTTTTTTTTAAATAAATTCTTTTAATTGTGACTCTTATACCATCTAACAAAGGGATAATAAAAATCAATAGAATATCAGAATACTCCAATATATTTTTAATATAAAGTTGGCAGTAGAGAATAGTTATTATTATAGCAACTAAATAAGAACCTGCATTACCTAGAAAACATTTACCCTGAATATTTGGAATGATGTAAACTAGCATACCTATTAAGGATAAAATGGCTAAAAATTGATAAAGGTTAGAATAATCAGAATATCCTTTTAAAATATAATAAATGCATGAATAAATAAATAGTGAAGGAACTAGACCATTCAATCCATCAGTAATATTAACCAAATGAATAAAACCTAATGTAAAAATAATAAGTAAAGAAATGTTTAGATAATATGGAAAATTTTTACTTATAAAAAAAATAGTGGGGTTATAAAGATAAAAAAAAAAAGACCAAAAAAAATGAAACAAGAAATCTTAATAAAACATTTAAATTGTTTATGTCGTCAAAAAAACCCAAAATTAAGAAAGTAAAAATAAAAAAAGATAAATACATTCCCTCATAATTAAAATTGTCAAAAAAAGAAAATAGAAATAAAAAAAAATTTATATTTAGAAAAAGAAAAAAACCAAACTTAGAAGTGTCAATTTTATGAATTTTATTTGTTGCTGAGTCTATTAAATTAAATTTTCTAGTTATTAAATCTAAATTTAATAGGATTATAATATTTGTAATTAAGGCTATTAGAATTAGAGAGTAATCGAAAACACTCATTTAAGACTAAAAAATTAACCGGTTGACTTATGAGTAAGATTGAAAATATGTTGGTTTACTCTTCTTAGTGCTCTTATGCTGTAGGTGAAGAGAAACTGCCAGTCTCTTTTTTTAAATTTAAATAAAAATAAAATTTGTCGCCAAATAAATTTTGGATGAAAAGCTATTGAGTACATTTCTTTTATTGCTTTGTAATAATATGAATGATCAATGGGAGTTTTTACAATAACTTTACTCATATCAAAATCATTGTAGTCACTCACTATTAACTTATCTTTATCAATGCAGTCAATATGATAAGGTGTATAATCTACTGGAGTGCAAATAGTTACTTGCAGGGTTCTTGCTAAACCTTTAAACATCAATTGTTTTACTACATTAACCGTATCATATAACATTTCTTTTGTTTCCCAATAATACCCAACCATTATTGTGAGATGAGGGTGAAGGCCATATTTTGTCATGAGTTCTAGATTTTTTTTTATTTCTAACATCGAGTAACCTTTATTAAGTTTATTTAATGTATAATTAGACCCAGATTCTAAACCTATTAAAATAAAACGGAAATTAGCTTTAGATAGCCATTTTATAGTTTCTTCACCTAAATACTCAAATCGAGTATTAAAACCAAAATAGCATCCTCTTTTATGTAAACCTCTTTTTATAATCTCCTTAGCAAAATCTATAGCATCTTTTCCTCTAAACCATACTCCTGAGTCATCAAATATTTCCTTAACACCATGATTATTAATTAAATTTTCATATTCATCCACGCTCTTTTGTACCGACATCTTAGAAAAAGATAGTTCTGGCCCGTTATAACGACAAAAAGTGCATTTCCCAAACATACAATCTCTAATAACACTTGAGGCATATGTCCCAGGTGTCTGTAAAAAATTCCCATTTTCAAAAGCATAGTTTTTCCATTTAACGAGATCTCTATTAATAATTTCTGAGGAGTCAAGATTTTCCACCATTTTAAATGAACCGTTATCTATTATTTCATCAGATGAAAATTGTTTTCTATAAGTTATACCTTTTGTGTTTAATTTTTCATATTTTAATTTTTGAGACTTTAGCTCTTTACATAATTCTAATATGACAAAATCTAAATTTGTACTTTTTACAACAATATCAAATTTAGATTTTAACAAAGTCTCTTGGGGCTGCCTCATTGCATGGTATCCACCTATAATGAGAATACAATTAGGTAAGTCTCTCTTAATTTTTTTTGATAAATCCCATAAGAATTGCATAACAGGTGTAGTACCTTCCATAAAAACTAAATCAGGTTCTTGTTTAATTAAGTCATCATACCATTTTTCAAATGTTTTTAATTCCGCGTTACCATCATCCCAAACAATATTAAAACCATTTTCTTTTAATTTCGTTGCCGCTTGAGCTTGAACGACTGGTAATAAATAGGTTGGCTTTTTAAAATATTGAACATTTCTATTTTGAGATACCATAGCTTTTTGTCCTAAATCATTTACTATTGGGGGATATGAGATTGTAATTTTCATTAAAAAAATGACTCTGTTATTATTAAATTTGGATTTATCTTTTTTTCATTTACTAGTAAATCATAAACATCACTAATCATATAAGAGTTCCCACAAATCATATAAATAGAATTTTCATAGTCATCAATATAATCAATTTTTTTTAATTGATCTTGTATTCTCCCTTTATAATAATTATTTTGATTTAAATTACTATCCCTAGTAATAGAATAGTAACATTGACTCTGGTCAAATTTGTCAGCATCAGGGATATCAATAATTTTTCTAATACCAAGAAAAAGTTTGTAGTTCTTTAAGTTATATGACTCTTTTATACAAAAAAAAGGAGCTAATCCTGTTCCAGAAGCAATAAATATAATTTGCTTATTATTTATTTGGTCTTGGCTCAATGTAAAAGATCCATATGGACCGTATATGTTTAATCCATCACCTATTTCCATATTGTCAAGTAAATTAGTCATTATTCCCCCTTCTACCCGACGTATTAAAAAACCAATTTCTTTATCCCTCATAGATGTATATGAAGAATATTCTCTATTTATTGACTTTCCAGGTATTGATAAGCTGAAGTGTTGTCCAGGTATAAACTCCAGATTTTTTCTATCAAAAAAAATCTTAAAGAGATTTGGATTAATATATTCTTTTCTTGTTAGTTTATACATTGATCAAGTATTTAATCTATTATTATCAAAATTTCATTGAAAATCTAATACTTTAAGAATAAAGTTATTTGATTTTGAGGCCTCGTGCTGGAATGGTAGACAGTCTGGACTTAAAATCCAGTGGGATTTAATCCCGTGGCGGTTCGAGTCCGCCCGAGGCTACCACATAAATTGAATAATAAATAATGAAGATTTTAGTAACAGGTGGTGCGGGTTTTATCGGAACTAATTTATGTAAATATATATTACAAAAAGGTCATTCAGTTATTTGTATAGACAACTTTTATACAAGTAATAAAGAAAATATTTTAAGTTTAATAAATGATAAGAACTTTTTATTCCTAAGAAAAGATATAGAAAGAAAAATTGAGGTTGATTGTGATGGTATCATTAATCTTGCTTGTCCTGCATCTCCCATACACTATCAAAAAGATCCTATTAAAACATTTAAAACAAGTGTTGTTGGCACTATGAATCTATTAGAATTGGCAAAGAAGAAAAAAATAAGATTTTTATTAGCTTCAACAAGTGAGATATATGGAAATCCCTTAGTTCACCCACAATCAGAGAGCTATTTTGGTAATGTAAATCTTAATGGACCAAGATCTTGCTACGATGAGGGGAAAAGAGCATCAGAGACTGTTACTAACGATTATAGAAAATTTTATAATATTGATACGAGAATTATTAGAATTTTTAATACATATGGACCTCATATGGCCGTAAATGATGGAAGAGTTGTTTCAAATTTTATAATTAAATGTCTAAGAAATGATGATATCGAAATTTATGGAGATGGAAAAAAAACAAGAAGTTTTAGCTATGTAGACGATACGGTAAATGGAATTTATAAAGTCTTTATGAATAAAGAAAAAATTGAAGAGCCTTTAAATATTGGCTCTGTAAAAGAATTTACAGTAATCAAATTAGCAAAATTAATCAAAAAATTAACGAAATCTAATTCAAAAATAATATTTAAAAGTTCACTTCAAGATGACCCTTACAGGAGAAAACCAGATTTAAAAAATATTAAAAAGCTACTTAAATGGTCACCAAAAGTTTCATTAGAAGAGGGTTTATTCAAAACTATTAAGTATTTTGAAAAATCAAGAATTATTTAAAATCTTTTTTTTACTCTGAGAAATTATTGAGTGTAATATTATCAGAAATAAAAAATATATAGCGCCATAAAACGAACTATATATGCTTTGAGATGGTAAAAACGGAATATTAATTAGTACAAAAGTAATAAGATATCCGTATTTATCACTATCATACCTGAGGATAGTAAATGATTTTGTAAATAAATAAATTAAGTAAGATGAAAAAATTAAAAAACCTAATAGTCCATGATCTGTAAGAGTTTCTATAAATATATTATGAGGATGGTTAGAACATAAATAGTCAAGATCTTTAATACTTAATATATTTGAACAATTTTCTTTATAATTTCTAAAACCATTACCAAAAAAAATATTTTCTTTCCAAGTCAGAATACCTGAATAATAATTATTTAAATATATATCTAGTGAAGAATTTGGTTTTTTTGCGTTAAATTGAATATTTTGCAGAGCATCAAATGTCTGGTAAAAGTATCTATCAAAAAATTTATCGTTAAAATTATAAAGAGTATAAAATAAAACTATACAAGATATTAGAAGACTTAAAAAATATTTTTTGTAATTCTTATAAAACAATAATGAAATAAAAAATAAACCTATAAATAATTGTAACAAAGCGTTTCTTTCACCTGATAAAAAAATCATTAAAACAACAAAAAAAATTATAAATACAAAAAATTTATTTTTTTCTAAAAATAAGTAAATAAATAATATCGGAAAAAAAAATTTTAAAAGAAAGGATCCGTAAATTGGTTCATCTCTAAATAAACTAGTTATCCTATAATCATCGACTAAATTATAGCCTAGTATATTAGTTCCAGTGATATACTGGAAAGCACCATCGATAACTAAGATTAAAATCAAAAGAAAAATATACTTATAATTAAATTTTAAAAATCTGAAGTGCTCTATTACAATTATAATAAAAAAAAATCTAATAAACGCTAAATAATCAAAATTATAAGTTCCTAAAATTATATCTTTCAAGAGTATATATATAATAAATAATAATAGAAAAAATTTACCCCTATCAAAATTTATATTCTTATATTTAAATATTAAATATACTGAGAATAATGATAATAGTGTTACAAAGATATTTGTGAAGGCAGGACCTAAGACATAGGAAAATACATAAAATAATAAAATATTATTTTTAAAGTGTTCAATATAAATTTCTCTTTTTTGAAATAATTTAGTATGAAAAATTGCCATATAATGAAATTCTAAGATTAAATGGATGAGACTAACACAAAATATTTAAATATCTTTTACTTTTTGTTTTGGGTCGCAATTATTTATAAACTACAACAAATATTTTTACATGATATCCAAATTTATTATAGACAATATGACGTTTTTGGTCTCCTAACAGATGGATTTAGAATCAATAATCTAAAATTAGATTTTAATCAAAATTTAAATTTTTATAAGATTACTTCATCAATCATTTTTGTATTAAATATATCTTCATTAGTATTATTATTAAAAAGGTTTGATTTAAAATTTTTTTCAATATTTTTAATATGTTCTATATTTTTGTATTTCCATAATTATCAATATAGATTTTACTATGGGCATTTAGGACTTCAAATATATGCTTTTATATTTTTATCGTCCTATGTATTAATAATAAAAGATTTATATATTATCAAAAAAGCATTAGTAATTTTTTTTATAGTTTTTATTTCAGCAATTTTTTCAGCTCAATATATATTTTATAATATTATAATTTTAATCTTTTTATTTTTCACAATGAGAGATAAATCTGGCTTCAATACCATAAAAAAAAGAGAATTTATTTATCTCATATTATTTTCAGCAATTTTTTTTGTTCTTATGATTGCGTTTAAATATTTTTATTTTTCAAACTATAATTTTAATGAAAGAAATTGGGAGATATCAGATTTAAATAAATATTCTATTATTAACCCTTTAGAATTAATTTTTAATTTTAAATTTTTTTATAATCATATAATTGATTTTATCAAATCAGAAACTATCAATTCATCAATTAAAAATAGAGAAATATTTTTAAAATATTACACGCCTAATGGCCCAGAATTTACCTTTTTTATAGGCATAGTTTTAACAATTTTATTAATCTATAATCACTTTTTTAAAATTATAAATTATAATTATTCATTGATTTTAATTATTATAATCAATCTAATAATTTTAAACAATTTCTATCCTTTTAGTTTAATATATTTAAATGAATATATTTTTCCGTATACAAGAGCTATTCAAAGAGCTTTAATAATATTGGATTTTTTAATAATTTTAAACCTTGCTTTTTTTTTTAAAAGATATGAAAAAAACATAAAATTGTTAGTTTTACTCTCATTTACTATAATAATAGAAAAAGAATTAAATTTTAATAAGTCAAAAATAAGTGTGAATAATAATACATTTTTGTTGGATAAAAATATACTTGGTGATCAGATCTTTTTCTATTCACCATCATTAGAACATAAATATATTATTAATTTACTTAAAAAAAATAATGAGGGTATAGTGATCAAAGATACATTAGAGGATTATAATATGTGCTTGGTATACGACGATTGTTTTGATAAAGGCATTAATACAAATAATTTTTTTATATCAAAATAGTACTTAATTTTTATTATATTTTTTATACCATTTTAAAAATAAAATTATACCGTCCTCAAGGCTCGTCTTTTTAATAATAACTTTATTTTCACTAAAAAATTTGTTTAGTTTTGAAAAATTTGATTTAGTCTTATAAACATCAAGCTTATTTGATCCATTAGCAGTTTTTGCTTTAATATTTGTATGTTTCTCTAAAATTTTTAACATATCGATAGTTTTATAACTCTTGCCAAATCCTGTATTAAAAATTGTATGGTTATTTTTTAAAGACCTTCTTTTTTTGTAAATTCTGTAAATTAATTCTATTAAATCATCTATATAAGTAAAATCTCTAGAATTAAGTCCTTTGTTATAAAGAATAATTTTTTTATTCTTATAAATACTATCTGTCATATTATAGATTGCCATATCAGGCCTTCCAAAAGGACCATATACTGTAAAAAATCTCAAACCAATAAACTTTGTTTTATCAAAAAAACTAGAGTAATTTTCAGCTATTTTTTCATTTAATAACTTTGTTAATCCATAAAAAGATTTTGCCTCACCTTGTTTATTTTCAGATTGACCCTCAATATTTCCGTAAACAGAACTTGAAGAAGCATAGTAAAAATATGAAATTTTATTTATAGAAGCAAAATGTATTATCTTTGTGAAAGCATTAATATTACTTGATAGATAATCATCACTATACTTTTCAGATAACCTTACTCCTGGTTGGGCAGCTAAATGAAAGATTGCTTGTATACTTTTTTTTTCTTTAATACTAAGAATTTTATCAATATTAAATACATCATTTTTGTAAAATTTAAAATTTTTAAACTTGGAAAGTTCCTTCAATCTATCGTACTTAAGTTTATCATTATAAAAACCCTTTATAAAATCAATACCAATAATGTTAAAATTATTTACTAAAAGAAATTTAGTAAGATGAAAACCAATAAAGCCTGCTGTACCTGTGACTAAAATATATTTATTTAACATAAAAATAAAAAATATAATCTATTTATAAGTTTTATAAATAAAATTATAGTATTTTTGACCTCTTAAATTCAATGTAAATACATATAAAATTTATTATCAGATATATAAAAAAAGAGATAGAAATTATAAACGCAAAATTAACTAATGAAACATTGGATGAAGAAAATAATAAAAAATTAAATAAAATAATTGGTATTAAAGAAACTAATAAATATTTATACTTTTTAAGAGAAACTATAAAAATAACCTGAAAAGAAATCATACTTAAAATGCTGTAGTTTATGTTTCCGATTAAAAATAAAGATTGGTTTTTTATTAATATATCTAAATACTCTAAAGAAAGATTATTTAAACATAGAAATAAAAATGGGACATAAAATAAACCAAAAAACAATGCTATTAAAATATTGTAAGTAAAGAGTTCAAAAGAATCCTTTTTGGATGTTTTTATAGACTCTGGTAAAAGTATAAAGACTAAAACACTGAGCAGAAAATAAGGTATTTTAGCAAATGTTATTAATCTAATATAGGTTGCAGCATCATTTAAATTAAAGAAACTTTTTATATAAATAAAATCAAATGATAAGAAGAAATTAATTATGATACTAGCTAAAGAGAATAAAAAAATATTGTTAAAAAAAGATTTAGTACTTGTTGTATTAGGAACATCAACTTTTAAACTGTCATATATATATTTTTGACTTTTAGATTTAAAAAAAACAAAAGATAGTAGGTAACTAATTAGTAAACCAAAAAAAATTAAGCTTGTATTATCAATGTAACCAAAAAATAATATAGAAATTAGAAATAATAATCTTAAAAAGAGAGGTGTTATTTGTGCTAAAGCAAATAAATTATATTTTTCATTTGAATTAAATATGCCCAATGGCAAAGAAAATAAAATGAAGGCTGGAATAAATAAATAAGATGATAATAAAGTGATATGACTGTCAATTTTGAGAATAATTTTAATTGGAAAGTGAAATATTAAACAAATAAATAATAAAATAGCTATAATGCATGAAATTTTTAATATGATATCTTTATATAAATTTTTAAAATTTTTATTTTCAATTATAAAAGATGATACCGACATAGGTAAATATGCAAATGCTGATATCAATATGGCTATATATGAATTTATAGATGAAAATTCGGTTATTACCTTTTGAGTAAAAAAAGTAACTAAAATTATTTGAAAAAAAAAACTAAAAAAATTTCCTGAGTTAAATATTAATCCAAAAAAAAAATTTTTTTTAATATACTCTATATTAAATTTTTGCAATATTTTCATACCATTTATTAAGAATGTATAACTTGTATTTTTCTAAATAATTTAAATTATTAAACACAAAATCATTTACATTAAAAATTTCTTTATTGTTTATAATTGTATCTTTTATTTCTTCAGAAAGTTCAGAATTGATATATTTTTCTAGATCTTCAACGAAACCCCTTTTCTTTCTATAAACGAAATTATGATTAAAATATCTTTCAGATAATTTTTTTAATATTATTTTATTTTTTGATAAGGAAAATTTATTAGTTACACTAATACTATTTGCAAACTCATATAATTCTTTTGATGTATATAGACTTCTCAATTCAAAAGAAGAGTACATTGACGCCCTATCAGTTTTCATAAAATAATATTCTGGTAATAAAATTTTTTGTTCAATAAATAATAGTTTTTCTTCAAAATTAGTTACATTATTTTCTTTACAGAGTTTATTAATCATTTCTAAGTTTTTAGATAATACTTTTGATATATCTTGCTCATTTAATATTGATTTAATTTTATTAATATTTAAAGATCCGGTACCTAATAATAGCGATTGTAATAATATATTTTGATTAATTATTGAGAGTGATTTGCTTTTTCCAAAAAATTTAAGGAAATCCCTAAATGGTAATTTATTGATTAATTGAAGATAGTTAAATTTTTGATACCCACCAAAAAGTTCGTCTGATCCATCCCCTGTGAGTCCTACTCTAATATTATGAGACTTTGCAAACTTAGATAGTAGATATAGTGGAAATGTTGCAGTATCAGTTTGAGGAATATCAATTTTGTCAACAAATTTTGTAAATTCTTCTTTAATATTATAATCCTCATAATAATTTATGTACACAGGTCTGTCCCTATTTTTAGATAAAAGTAAGTCTTGAAAGAAATATTCAGACTCATTTTGAGTCTCTTTTGATTTAGAGCGAATAGTTACTAAACTAATATTATCTAAATTAAGTTGATTGAGATATTCCAATATTAAAGAGCTATCTAAACCTCCACTAAAGAAAAGACTAACAGGAAAATTTGAATTAACTCTTTTTGATAAATCTTGTTTTAAAATGTCATCTAAATTGTCAACTAAATCATTATTATTTAATTTTTTTAAATCTATATCTTTCTTGTATGGCCAATAATTTTGGAAGTATTTATTTAAATTTTTATCAATATTTATAGATAAAAAATAAGCAGGTTTAAAACTTTTGATATTTGTGAACAAATTATTTCTTTCAAAATTATGTCCATAAAGTAAGTATGAGGTAATTGAGAGTCTACATAAATTAAACTGAATATTATTTTTTTTTAAAAGATATATTATTGGTTTTATTTCTGAGCAAAAAATCAATGTATTACCATTTTCAAAGTAGTATAAAGGTTTTTCACCTATATGATCTCTAGAAACTATTATTTTATTTAAATTTTTATCATAAATAATTATTGAAAACATTCCGTCTAATTTTTCAAATAATGACTCTTTGTATATTTTATATAAATAAATAATTACTTCAGTATCGCTAATTGTAGAAAAATTAATATTATGATTAAACTCTAAATCTTTTTTTAACTTTAGAAAATTGTAAATCTCTCCATTAAATATTAGTATAATATTTCCACAATCACTAACAAAGGGCATATTTGATTTTTGATCGTTGTCAATTATGTTAAGTCTATTACTACCAATAAAAATTTTGAATTTATTATAAACTAAATTTATAAAACCTGAATTATCTGGTCCCCTATGATCTGTTTCTGCTAAAGCTGATTGAAAATTATTTTCAAAATTATAAACATCAGAAATTGAAAATAATACACCACACATTAGACAAATTCTTTTTCTATATAAGAATTATCAATTTTTTTATGATTTAAATATAGTTTGTAACCATGAAAACAGCCTTTTATATAATGTTTAACTAATTTAGGATTTTTATTTGCCAAAGCAATTATACTGTAAAGAATAGGCCATATGGGATAAATGAGGAAAAATGTTATCTTTTGAAGAAAATTACCATATTTAGTAACTAAATATGCTCTATTTCTTAATAAACAATATGCTTTTATATTATAATTAGTTCCAATTTTTCTTGAAAGATTTTTAATATCAACTATGTGATTTACTTTGGCATTGCTTATCATATATGACTCTTTGTTATATTTATTCCTGAATGCAAATGTAATATCTGGTTCTGTAAATGTTTGTCTTAATTCTTCATTAAAGTAATTAATAGATTTTAAATAAGAGCATTCTACCATAAAACAATTAGGTATTCCGTCTGTTCTGAAATATTTATTTTTATTATGATTTATAAAGCCTCGAGTCTTAGATGTATAAAGATTAATCTTCTGATAGGTTAAATATAAAATATCATTTTTGTCATACATCATGGGGCCAATTATTGCACAATCATCTTTTTTCTCGATAAAATTATAAAGATTCAAAATCATATCTTTATCTAGAATATTATCATCATCGATGAAAAGGATATATTTACCTTTTGAAAATTTAGCTCCTATATTTCTGGATTTGATCATAAATTTTTTTTCTTCGTTATTAAAAATTTTTAAGTCATATTTAGTAATTTTATTGAAGTATTTAACTTGCAACTTATTGTTCACATCATCATTAACAACAATTATTTCAATATTGAAGTTTTTCAGGTTTTGTAAATTTATTGAATTGAGACAACTTTTTAAATAGTCAATCCTACCAGAAGTAATTATTACTAGAGAAATTAAATTCATTTATTTAGTTTTTAAATTAAATAACAATCTTAAATAGATATACATACGAATAATAAGAAATAGGACATAAAAGTGTAAATTCTTAATTGTTTTATATGAAATTTCCTTAGATCTAAAAAATATACCAATTGTTCTATAAAATAAACCAAGTTGTTGTTTCAATGCTGGATGATTTTTTCCCCACCTTTTAATATATTGATTAAAATCATTGTAATAGTGACTTTTCTTTTTAACGAAGTTATTTATGGTTAATTGACTCTCATTATGAAATATACATCCTGGGTATTCAAAGTAATTATTATAAAGCTTATTCTGTACTATTTTTTCCAGTTCCTCATTTACAAAATTTCCACAATTAGAATTTAAAATATCCGTTTTGAATTTATTTTTAAATCTTATATCTAAATCCCAATCATCTGGACCATGCATCCAATCTTGAGTAAATCCACCAATTTTTACAAAAGCTTTTTTCTCGAAAAACCTTAAACCGTCTATAGGTGTATTTTCATAGTAGAACCTCTCAAACCTCCTTGAAATTGCAAACATGTCTTTCCCTAGAACAACCTCAGGTATATATAGCCCTTTAACTATTGTGTTATTTTTTAAAATAGTTAAACAGTCATTAGATAAATTGGGACTAAGAATCATGTCAGCATCTAACCAAAAAAGATATTTGCCTTTCGATTTTTCAATCAATCCAAGATTTCTTTGATAATTTCTGACATCTTTATCTTGATTTACATTGTAATATTCACAATTAAATGACTCGGCTATGTTTTTTGTATTATCTGAAGATTTATTATCAATTACAATTACTTCTTTTGTAAATATTTGTTTGTTTTGATTCTCAATTGATAAAAGAATATTTCCTAAATTTTTTTCTTCATTCTTAGTTGTAATAACATAAGAAATATCAATTTTGTCGTTCATAATTTCAATCTTGCTTTTATACTAATAATATATATTTTCAATTTATGAAATTATTAAATAAGGATAAACGAGGTTACATTAAAGATCTTTTCGATAAGCCATCTAATTCTGTAATTCTTATAGAGTCAAAAAAAGGAACTATTAGAGCTAACCATTATCATAAAAAAGATTATCATATGTGTTATATCATATATGGAAAAATTAAATATCATTACAAGGCGAAAATAACTGATAAAAAAACAAAGTTTAAAATTTATAATAAAGACGAAACTTTTTTTACACCTCCAAAAGAGTTACATGCAATGGAATTTCTTGAAAAAACGAAATTCATAGCAATTGCTAGAAATAAAAGAGATAAGAAAAGTTACTTAAGCGATACTGTTCCTGTTAATTTGATTTAACTTTTGGTATACAGCACTTTAAAGAAATGTAGACTTTGCAACTGTAAAAAATTTGACCTTGTAATTAAATTAAATCCCACACCACCAGCTAATAATTTAACAAATAAAAAACTAGATTTATCTAAAATTACTCCACTGGAAGTTGTAAAATGTAAAAAATGCGATCATGTTCAACTTTTTCATTTAGTAAAAGAAGATATTTTGTTCAAAAATTATACATATAGAACAGGACTTTCTAATCAATTCCTGGAGCATTTTAAAAATTTTACAAATAAATATAAAAAAATTTTATTTAAAAAATCAATATTAGAAATTGGCTCTAATGATGCATCATTATTGAATTATATAGCAACTGAAACTGACAAATGTTTTGGAATTGAGCCATCTAAAAACTTTAATAAATTTTATAATAAGAAAATTTCTCTTATAAATGGCTTCTTCAACACTTCAAATGCAAAAAAATTATATAAGATGAATAATGGTTGTTTTGATGTGATTATTGCTAACAATGTATTTGCCCATATCATAGATATGCAAAAATTTTCAGAAAATGTATCAAAAATTATGCATAAAAACTCTATATTTATTTTTGAAGTCTCATATCTTGCAGATGTTATAAAAAATAAATATTTCGATACTATTTATCATGAGCATATGTCTTATCACTCAATAATACCCCTAATAAGATTCTTTAAAAAATACAATCTAAATATAATTGATGTTGAAAATATTAAATCACATGGAGGTTCAATAAGAGTTTTCGTTTCAAAAGAAAATAATCAATCAAATAGACTCAAGAAAAATCTTAAAATAGAGAAAGATTTAAAATTAAATAAAATAAGCACATTTAAAAATTTTGAAAAATCTATAAGAAATAATAAAGATAATTTAATTAAAATTATAAAAAAATCTCAAAATCAAGGTTATGAAATTTGTGGTTTTACTGCCCCAGCAAAAGCCACATCATTAATACATTTTTATGAACTTAATAATTTTATTAAATTTGTATATGATGATAACGATTTAAAACAAAATAAATACATACCAGGGACAGATATAGTAGTAATGAAACCAAAAAAGTTAAAATCAAATCTACAAATGATTCCAATAATATTTGCATGGAATATAAAAGAACAAATTATAAATAAATGTATAGAATTTGGTTTTAAAAAAATTATATTACCTTTACCTAAAGCGAAAGTAATAAAATTAAAATGAATGATTTCTCCAAAATAATACGAAGTAGTTCTGATATAAAACCTAATTTTATTAATAAAAATATCTTAATTACCGGTGCAAATGGCCTTATTGGTAATTATTTAGTAAATGTATTATCTAAAATCACTCGAAATAAAATTGATTGTGTTGATATCGATAATAGCAACTTAATTAATTTAAAAAAAAAAATTAGATTTAAAAAAGTTGATCTTAGTACTATAGATTTTAAATTACCAAAAAGTAACTACGATTTAATAATACATAATGCTGGAATTCCAAGCCCATTCTATTATAGAAAAGATCCATTAAAAACTATAGATCTTGCTGTAGGGTCAACAAGAAGAATTCTTGAAAAATATTCTTCTAAAAGTACTAAATTTATTTTTATGTCATCAAGTGAGATTTATGGTAATCCTGATAAAAATAATGTACCTACCAACGAAAATTTTAAAGGTTATGTTTCATCTCAAGGACCTAGGGCCTGTTATGACGAGAGCAAAAGACTAGGTGAAACTCTTTGTAGTATTTTTTATAACCATAATAATTTGCATACTAATGTAATCAGACCATTTAATGTTTATGGACCAGGAATGAAAAAATTTGACTATAGAGTTCTTCCAAATTTTTTTAATGCTATTAAAAATGGTGAGCCTATTAAGGTATACGGCACTGGGAGTCAAACAAGAACATTTTGTTATATAACTGATTTTATTGAGGGAGTTCTTAGAGTTGCAGCTCTCGGGTTACCTGGTGCTACTTACAACATTGGTATGGATAAAGAGGAAATATCAATGAATGATTTAGCAACAAAAATAGCAAAAATACTTAAGAAAAAATTAATTATTCATAACATAGAATATCCTGACAGCTATCCAACTGACGAACCATTAAGAAGATGTCCAGATTTAACTAAAGCAAGGAAGCAATTGAATTATAAACCAAAAATATATTTAAATGAGGGCCTAGAAATATTTTGGAAGTGGTGGAAAAAAAATCAATAGATAAAGGTATATTTATTGGAAATGGTGATTGGTCTAAATTGATACAATCAAAGATAAAAAATAAGATTAACATAACCAATATATATAATTCGAAAACAATAAACAATTTTAGATATAAACATGAAAAATATGTGTTTGTAATTATAGGTCCTTATTTAAATGATGAATTTGTAATTAATAATTTTAATAGTGAAAAAAAATATTTTATTGAAAAACCAGTATTTAATAGTCAAATATTAGACTTAAAATATGAAGATAATTTATTTATTAATAACTTACATCAGTATAATAATAACATCTATTTAATAAAAAAAAAAATTAATAGAAATACTAAAGAGATTTATATAGATATAGGTTCAAAGAAAAAA
>MDTB01156455.1_pt1 | contig 16971 bp, 15 predicted proteins | sample 811161 | NCBI WGS metagenome assembly MDTB01 (sample SAMN05326650, study PRJNA326480) | marine metagenome | isolation source: seawater | place: Mediterranean Sea | collected 2009
CGTTACCGACCGCGTGATTTATGGAACATTTGAGCGTTTGTTTGGCAAGGGTTGCATCGCAGAGTTGACCATGTTGTCGCGCCAGGACCGAAACACCAGCGAACCTTACTATCTCGTATTCATTCATTTCAACGCATATACATCTCAAGTCCTACTTCCGCGCAGCGCCAGCGTTTCGCCGACTCTTGAATTCCATGATGACGGTGTTGTAGAAACAGCCGAATTTGTGGAAGACGAAATTTTCGATCGCATCACCGCTTTCATCGCGCAACTCGCTCAAGATAAAGAAGTTCGCATCGAATACCGTGCGCCGCACTACTTCAAGGTTACCAAGTATGTTCCGCGCAAGCCTCGTGCGGCGCCACAACCGCGGATTCTTCCTTCGGAAGAATCGAGTGCAACTCATCCTCTGCCTCTTTACCGACAAGGGAATCAGACTATCGATGAATATATCAAGAAGATGAATCCTATGCAGCAGTGGTTGAAATTGAATGAGGTGAAAACCGTATTAGCAGATTTCAGCGAAAGCAAAAGCAAACGTGGGGAGTCACCTGAAATATTGAGTCGTCTGGAGGAACGCTGGGTGGAGGCGAGGAGGTGGGAGTTGGGGATAGCAGAGCGTGAATGGGCACAAGTTCCCAAGAAAATCCAGGAACTAGTGTTGGACGAGTTCCCGCCGGGAGGACGGATAATTAACACGCCACGGAAGAGCGAAGAGGAGTTCCGGCAGATGTTGGTCGCAAAGTTTAATATGGGAGAGTTGTAGAAAAAGAAAAAATCGCGCGCGCTCTTTTGTTTAGAACTGTTGTTTAGAATCTTTTTTTAATGCATAAAAAAATATAGTTGTAGTGAATCACAACCAACACTCATAAGACGGAGAAAAAAATGTTAGATGCGATGGCAAAGTATCACGAAACCGCGACCTCATACTATGAATCTGGCGTGTTTCACGACGATATAGAGCAAGGGGTTCCAGCGTATCATGAATATGTAAGAACCAAACAGGCGGATGAAAGGTCCATTTAGTTCCGATATTAGTTACACACCCAATAGTAAAGAATCATTGCGAGAGTTTTTGGTCCGTCGATTTACATAAATATTTTATGGTTGTTTATTAGATTCGTAGGTAACAAACATATTCCAAGTATACCCTAAATTTTTGATATCATTTCTATATATTTTTTCAACGAGTTTTTTAATGTCACGATTATAGAACATAGTATAGTTGCTAGGAACGTTATCTTGGAATGTCTCCCATTTATCATTACCAATAAAAAAATTTATTTTATTGGATTTAACTTTTATATTTTCATTTTTGTGTGGTTTAAAATGTAATTTAAACTTTTTATTAATTTTATCAAGTTCTTTATTCATATATTCCATTTTCACCGTGGTTATTAATTTATAATCATCTTTATAAAAAGATTGCAAATTATGATGAGGATTAGGTTCTATTTCCCCTGAATCTATGCGAATTAAAAAATCGTGAAAAGATATATTTTTATGTTTATCTGGTAAATAGTTACGAGACATTCCGTGTATATAACTACTAATCGCTCTCCTATATGGATTTACACAAAAATGTATATATTTTGTAGGTGGTATAAGATCTATAATGAGTCGTTTAATATTATATTGTTTTTTTTGATATTTTTTTCTATAATCATGAATCCAATTAGTGTTTTGTAATGCACTTTTAATTAATTTTTCATGAGTAAAATACATATAATTAACGGTAGTACATGCTGCTTTTGCGCTCCATATTATAACTATGTTCTTTTTTTTAATTAAATGAAAACTTTTGTTGTAAGGTAATTGCATTGTAAATATATATTGTAAATACTATAAAAATTTAAAAAAATTTATATAGTATCTAGAATGCATAGTTATTATAAAAAGATTATATTATGGTTATTTTTAAATTCATTAGTAACAAGTTGTTTTACTTATATAGTAACTTGGGATGTAAAACAAATGATACTATTAACGAGCGGTCAAGCAGTTATAATTCTTACCATTTATCCTCCTTTTGAATATTATTATACATGGACACCGGAAGTTCCCTGGTGTACGATAACAGAATAAAGCGTTTAATAAAGATATACAATTTCTATAAATGTAGCATATGTTAATTGGCTATTTTATTTTGTTTGTATTATTATCACTTGTATTACTACATATCCTAATACGATTATATATACCTTTTTGGTCAAAGCAACCAGTGTTTCATGTCTATGATGTTCCATATTATTTTTTCTCGCCAATGATACTATCGGAATATGTTCCTAATATAGATGATAAATATGTAAATATGAAAAACGTTGTAGTAAAATATGGAAATGAAGAAAATAAATCACTACAAGACGATATGACTAAATTATTAAGAGAGCATTATTTGCGAGATAAAAAGTTAAATTACTTACCTGAAAACAAGAATATAGTTCCTTATTTGGAATTAAATGACGTAATTATTCTTTATTATTATTACGCGGATAGTATAATAGGAACTATAACATTACGTCCCATTGATTGCATCTTAGATGGTAATACAATATATTTGCAATATGTAGATTATTTGTGCGTACACAAGGATCATCGCAAGAAAGGAATAGCACAGCAATTAATAGGAACATTGTATTATTATCAGCGACACAATACATATTATAAAGTATCATTGTTTAAAAACGAAGGTAAGCAACGTGGCATAATACCATTTGCAATGTATGAAAGTTATCGTATAAAGTTAAAAAGGATTTCAAATTTAAAATTGCATCCAGAGTATAAGTTTACCAAGGTCACGGATAAGAATATCTATAAGTTATATCGAGTAATGACTCAAATAAAATCACAATTTCTTTATTATATATCAGTAAATCTAACCAATTTGTTGTTATTGATAACTACAGGAAATATAGAAATGTATTATTTGACTCATAAAGATGTTATATTAGCATTATATTATGTAAGAAATTCTCAATGTTATAATGATGACAATAAAATAGTAAAAGAGATATATTGTAGTTATAAAGCATCAGAATGTAGTAAGGAGTATTTTCAAAATGGTTTCCAGATATTATTGCATATGTTGCAAGAGGAGTCTAATGAGTGTATAATAGAAAATGTAGGTCATACAATACACTTAGTAGATTGGTTAAAGAGTAGTGGTTATATAATTACGTCAGAGATGTATCTAGTAGGATTTTATTTATATAATTATTTGCATAGTACAGTAGATTCAAAACGGTTGTTTATAAATATTTAATTATAGTTTAGTAAAGAAAAATAATAATATAGATATTTTATAATATGGAATCAATATCATCATCGAATAGTAAATCTGATAGAATTTATGAATTCGTAGATAGTATAAAAAAATCAATTTCGTCAGGATCTACAAAAGTAAGTGACATGGTAACTTCAAATAAACCAACACCCGATAATCCCAGTCCTTTGCTATTAACAGAAGATTTACGGAGTATGTCCCTTTCACCAAATACTAAATCAAGTTCAATACTAAATAGTCAATCACCCACTACAGATAAAACATCATTTTCTATTTTTGGTAGCAATGCAGGTACAGGCTCTGCAGGTACAGGCTCTGCAAGTGCTGGTCCAGCAAATGTCAGTAGTAGCACTAGTAAAAGTTCGTGGTTAAATGTAGGAAAAACGAGTAGAATAGGGATAAAGGTAATCTTAGTAGTATTATTGTTAGGATTTATTGGTATAAATATTTTTGTTTATTTAGGATTTTCTGTAAAAACAATGTATGAATTATTAGATAAATTTATAAAAAGTATTAAATCTTTATTATCGGGTAATAAATCCAAATCTAAACCTAAACCCAAACCTCCGCAACCCAAACCTCCGCAAGGCAAATCATCGCAAGGCAAATCATCGCAAGGCAAATCATCGCAAGGCAAATCATCGCAAGACAAACCGAAAACGATCAAAGATTTAGTTGATGACATAGAGGAACCAACAGAGGACCTTGAAAAAAAAACCGAAATAAAACCGGATGAAGACCGTACTTCTATTCATACTTCTGGTAAGTCAGGATATTGTAATGTAGGTAGTTGGAAAGGAATACGTAGTTGTGTAAAGGTAAGTAAGGCGAGTGAATGTATTTCAGGAGATATTTTTCCCACAAAAGACATTTGCATTAATCCAAATTTAAGGCATTAAGAGGTATCTACATTTTCCGAGGTATATGTCCAAGTACTAGGACCTGATTTTGGAATAGTATGAGTATTATTAAGAATAGATTTTGCTTTAATCATAGAGTTGGTGACATCTAAATCCCAACCTAAACCGGGAACGTCAGATGCGCCAGGTGGGTTAAATCCGCTACATGTTGTAGTTTTAGATATATTGCGAGAAGAGTTTCTAACATTAAAAGAATACCTATCTACTTTTTTCTTATATCCGCTTTTACTAGGTGTGTTATGTTGAAGGATTTGATATTTTCTTAATTTTTGATTTTCGTTAAGATCATCTGGACATGTAGGATAAGTAAATCTAAACCAATATACACCTGCCATATATAGTACAATAATATATAAAAATAGAATTTACTATTGTACAACTGCTTCGTTATCACTAAAATACCATCGTAATGATAAATAGGGTGGAAAGTTAGTTTTATAACTAGAAACATCTCCTCCAGAGGTATTAGGTTTTTTATTAGCAATGTCCATTATTTTGCCGGGAGATATGGCGTATGCAAAATAACGTAATTCTGATGTATAACCAGAGAAACCGCCGTTAGCGGTTAAAAATACATTTCCATAGTTTTGCTTAGGTACATCAGTAAGTTCGTATCGTTTAACAATGCTACCATTAATGTAAACATCAAGTATATTTTGTTGGCAGCGAATAATAACATTAACCCATTTGTTTAATGGAATATCTGGCACATAAATAGTTTCAAGAATGTCCTCATAAGTGTTCATTACGATAACAAATTGATTTCTCTTCCAGTCGATATATAATCCCGGTGCATTATTAGGCCAATTCATACCTGTTTGGAAGTTGGAAAATGGTTTTGTAGTGTCACTAGTTTCATCAAAATCTTGATTTCCTTTATGAAATACGTGTAATAAATCTCTGCTTGTATCGGTGTCAGCAGGTTTAATATATAACCATACAGACCAACTAAATTCAATACCATTTTTCTTATTATCAGATCTATTAACAGTAATAGATCCTTTTGTATTAGGATTTTGTTTAATGACAAAATATTGACTAGCGTCGTTTATAGTTTTTGTTAAATATACTTCTTGTTTTGTACCTAAAAAATAATCTAATATATAAACACCTAAATGATATAGTCCAATAAAAACAATAACTAATACAACAATAAATGCAAATTTAGTTACATTATTGTTAGAGGACATAAAATCATTCATTTTACTACCACCACCACCACCTCCGCCACCAGGCGAAGAGGAAGAACTACTAGGACCTCTAGATACTGCTGTACTCATTATTTATATATATATAAATAATATTAAATTGTAAATTCTCCTTTCTCTTGTCCATTAGTCATAAATACAAATTTCAATTGATATTTGGTAAATAAATCAGATAAAGAACTTCCACTAGGACCACTCCTATAGATATTCCATGCTTGTTGGGGACTTATAGCAGTTGACCAATATTTAACACTCGAAACATTTCCTTGGAATCCGCCGCCTGGTGTTATATAAACGTCATCCTCCGCATTTACATACGCTGCATTACTTAATACACACGTTTTTACTAATTTACCGTTAATATAAGTATCCATATCACGTCCATTTAAAGAAACGATAATAGAAACCCATTGTTGAATAGGTATATTAGGTATAGTACAAATAGAATTAGATCCATTTAGAGGATTACTTGGATCCATAAATCCGGAACTTTGGTCATTGTTGTCTAAATAAACAGCTTGGTGGATAGTTAGATCGTTTTCCGTCTCCCCTAAAGTAATTTCAGGGCATCGTTCATTAGCTTTACCTCGTTGTATAACGACTTTTTTTTCTCCTAAACGATAACTCCAATCAGATATGTATACCCATACTGACCATGTATAATTTACAGATCCATTTGAACCAGAACTTATTTTATCTGCAGAAATAGTAACCTTTTTATTAGCATCTAGTAATCCTGAAGTTAAACTAGTTTGACTAAAAGAGGATTTTTGAATAAAATAAATAATGACAAGAATAACTAAAATAACGACTATAATAATAATAATAGTAGTAGCGGGCATTATATAGTATAATAAAAGAAATTAAAATGCCATGGGGGGATCATATTTTTTATATTTATGATAAATGTCTAAAATTTCAGTTCCGTTTAATGGTTTTTTAAAATAATAAATATTACAAATTCTACCAACAATACCGTTGTGAGAACCTGTAGTAATATTATTTGTTTTATTTTGAGGAATTGCTTGTCTTATAGTGGTTACTAATTCACCATTTAAAAACAAATCACATTTACTTCCTATATTATTAATAAATATATGATTCCATTTTTGTAAAGGTATGTTTTTTACAGGTTTAGAATATTTAATACTATCTTCAATAACAGTTGACGGTGTATAATTTTCTTGTACTGATATAATCATAGAATTGAGTTTTGGGTTATATAGTATAGAAGGTTTGAAATCAAAAGAAAAAAAAGAAAACCAATTATCTAGTTTGCTAGGTTGATGAGGATCAATATATATCCACATACTAAGACCATAGTAGTAATTAATAGATGTTGTATCAGAAACCTTTTTTGTAGTTTTATCGCGGTGCATAATAAAGTCCGTAGAAAAGGTATAATTATTATTTGGTATAGGACCAAAATCATCTATAATTTTATTTTTTGTTTTTTTACTAATAGGCAAAAAATCAGTTAAAGCACCTTGTTTTATCGTAAAAGCTTTATGTTTATCCACATCATCGGTATAATCCGTTTGATAGGTGTGTATTTCATTTAACGTATTACATCCAACCTTAGTTTTGTAATTTAGACCTAATGGAGGGTTATGAATTAATAGTCCGTAACGGTGATAAGCTTGATATGCGAATAGATTACCAAAGAAATACAATCCAAGCAAACTAATTTCAAATAGGATAAGAATCCAGGTGGTAGGTGTAGTAACTTTAATATCTTGTTTGTATTTATCAATAGTTTGAAGAATATGATCAGGTATATGTAAAATCCATTCTAGATGTGGGTTTTGTTTAATTACATTTACAATATCATCTTGGCTGGCGAGTATTAGTATTAAAATGAATATCGTAATGATTACTAGAATAGTTCGTATAATATTTCTCAACCAAGGTTTTGTAGGTTCAGGGGTAGAGCATAGTTGTTGCGAAGCGTTCCATACACATGTTACACCATTCCAACTTGTATTGTTAGTGCATACATCTTTGGTTGTAAACAAATTGCAATAATCAGGACAATAATTTTTTTCCGGTGTAAGGGAATTATTTTGTTGATTTTTATCGCTTACTACATTTTTTTCCATAACATATTCTAAAGCTTCAATCGTAATGTATAAAACGATTCCTGTTACCACTAGTGCAGCAACCATTGTCCCAGCGCTAGATACTAATGTAGGATTATTTGTTTTTTTGGCTTCTTTTGTCAAAAACCATGTGATTAGAATACCCATATAAACAAAAACATTTACAATGGTTTGTAGCATAACCAAAGTAGGTGATTGTCTAATTTTGTAATAGTCAATATATCTTTGATATCCTACAGCGATTATAGTATATAATATTCCAATACAAACGAAAGTAGCATCAATACTTTTTAAATTAAAGTGTTTAAATAAGTATTTAGTGGCGTACCAGCCAAATAGTATCAGTAGATATATACTAATATTGATCATAGTTCTAGTAAGCATGGATGCGATATCAGGTAGAGAATCACCATACGTTTGAGTAGTAATATACGCTGAAATATAGTTTGTATCTAGTAGTACGATTAATGTAAATATGATAGCAATACTTATGAATGTTGTATCTATATAGTTTAAAGTCATATATTTACCATAGATTATAAACTTTCCATTCCCGTCTTTTTTCCATGGCAGTTTCTACAAAGAGCTTCTAAATTACTCACGTGGTTAGAACCTCCTTGGTCCAATCTTATTTTATGATCAACTTCAAACCATGCATCTAGTTGTGTATTACAATGTGCGCAACACCATTTTTGTTGGGATGCTATATATTTTTTTTTAACAGGACTTACACTACGATTGTGTAGTCTATTAGAATGTTTTACTTGTTGCATTCCTAAAGTATCACCAGAGTTCATCATACGTTTAAATTGAGGGGTAGTATAATCCATAGCTTGTCCGGTTGTAGCGTTTAACAAAGGTGAGATCATATCAGCAGATTGTTTATCAATGGGTAGAAATTTAATGATACCGTTAATATGACCTAAAAGATTTCTATAATCATTAGGGTGTTTTTTCATAAAAAGATACATAAAAAAGAGGAATATGCATAACCCTGCTATTTTGAAGTGTTTTTTCCATCCCATTAACATTTTGGTGTATTTTCCATCGTGATAGATATTCATACCTAAAAAAGCAGCAATACCTATAAAGATAAGTTCTTGTTTCATTAAAATACTATAATAAGTTATTTTTTAGTTCGTAGGGTCTTTGATTGAGTTTTACTAGACGATTTGCTTCTTCTAGACGATTTGCTTTTTCTAGACGATTTGTTTCTTCTAGACGATTTGCTTTTAGAACTTAATGATTTAATATAATTAGCGTGTGTTATTAAATCTGTATAAAATTCCGAATAAGGAAATGGATTTAGATGCATACTAAACATATATTTAATAAGGAAGGATTTAAGTTTACCTTGTTTATCGTGATAGGATGAATTATAGTTGGTTAATAGATATAATAGCACTGTACATAATCCCCATATATCAACTGAATAGATAAATTCTTTATTATAGTAGGAAAGAATATCTAATTCTCCGGTAGAGGGATTTTTATATCGGTGATAACAGTATGCAAGTTGTTGGCATATAATAGATAGGTAATTTTCATTAGGAAATAAAATATTACAATAAAAAATAACTCTAGATTCTTTTCCTAATAATTTATTACTTAATCCTTTTTGTTTTTTATATATTAAAATACATTCCATAATGTGTTTACTGCATACTTGAATAAACAAATTTTCTTGTAAATGTTTATATTTACGATAAAAAGTAGACCAATGAAAAGGGATATCATCATTAAAAAAAAGGCAAGTATATGGATAATGCATAGATAGGTAATGATTTAAAAACATGGGATCTATAGTTGTATCGGTATATAGTATCGTTAATCCAAAATCAATAAGTTTTAATTTGTTTTTTTTAACTAGAATATTATTTTCTTTGATATCACTATGATATAAGTTATTTTGATTCATAGGAATAATAACGTATTTAAAAATATCGGCAATACCTTTGTGTATATGATATTCTTGATCAGGATGCATTTCTTCAATATAATCTCCTACAGTTTTTCCACCATGTTCCATTTGCAATAATTTAAGGTCATTTATACGTTGATTTAAATTATGAGTGTTATAACCTGACTGATATAAAGTATGACACGTGTCGTTAAAAGTGTGTAAATCATCACTAGTTAGTTTAGCAGGTGTGCAATGATTTATATCAGGTATAATAATATATGATTTTAGACTAGGATAATCTCTAGTTAAACTGTAGATAGGATCTAGCAACTCCACTTCTTTACTAGCGTGTTTATGAATCATTAATTTGCTAACTCCACTATGTCTTTTTTTTCCTTTACACGCTAAAGCGGGGTTGAATACGCATCCATATGTACCGGAGTCGATAGGTTTACCGCCTTTTTTGTTTTTCATTTTTATCTTATATATTACCGTATAAATAAAAATATTCCGATAGTAATAATAAAAATACACAATACATAGGCAAGTTTTTTGTACCAATTGCGGTAATTGACTTTTGCAACAGGTTTGGGTAAATATTGTTTATGATAAGTTTCGTAAAAATCTTTATAGGAAATGGTGGGTTTGTTAAAAACAATATTTACTTTATTGTGTATAAAATGAGTCCATTTCACTAGGGATTCTTTTGAATCCAAGTAAGGTGTAATAGGATATTTATCTAATAATTTATTAAATAATTTCTGTGCTTTTTTGTGAGGTAAAAACGTTGGTAATTGTTGATAAAATTCATAATATTTTTTTTTTGTAGTAGCACCAGGTATTTTGGGATAGTTCATTGCTACAGTATGAATAATAAACCAATAATGTGGTCCCCATACGTTCATTGGTAAATCCATATTATGTTTAAATACATATAAAAACATGGTGAGAATAACATAATAGATGAATCAATATAATTATTGTATTAATTGTGGTAAGACAGGTCATTTTAATTATCAATGTAAATTACCAATTATAAGTATAGGGATAATACCATACACTATAAAGAATAATACCTTACATTATTTATTAATAAAGCGTAAGGATAGTTTGGGTTATGTAGATTTCATGCGTGGTAAGTATTCCTTAGACAATATCGAAAGTATAGTAGGTATGTTAAATGAGATGACGATAGAAGAACATAATAATTTGCTAACAAAGACGTTTGATGAATTGTGGGTGAAATTGTGGCATTGTACTCCCGGATCCAAATATAGAAATGAAGAAATATTGTCTAAAGATAGATTTAATCAAATTAAAAAAGGAGTAACCATACAAGAAAAAGTGTATACGTTAAAATCTTTGATAGATTTGTGTAATAGTGTATGGACCGAACCGGAATGGGGCTTTCCTAAAGGACGTCGTGAATTAAACGAGCGGGATATTGAATGTGGTATACGTGAATGTGTAGAAGAAACTGGTTACGATAAGGAATCAATAGTAGTAATACAAAATTTAATTCCGTATGACGAGTTGTTTATAGGTTCAAATTATAAGGCTTACAAGCATAAATATTTTGTAGCATATATATCCCCGATGGTAGAACCTTCTAGTCCTTATCAAGAATCGGAGGTAAGTGAGATGGTTTGGTTACCCTATGAGGATATTCAAAAAAAAATTCGTCCATATAATTTAGAAAAGTTAGATATATTAACAAAAGTAAATAACGTATTAACTAGATATAGAATATGTTGTTAATGTATATGAGTGAATATTTATATCCTAGGTTAGAGGATGAAGAATTTAATAGTAAAATAGCATCAAAAAAAGAATTTCATAGTACGCAATATGACGATTACCAGTTAAAAAGTGTAGAAGAAGAATCAGAGCGTTTGTGTAATATGAAAATGGAGTTATCTCCGCATCAAATATTTGTTCGTAATTTTTTATCGGTTGAAACTCCTTATAAAGGTTTATTGTTATATCATGGTTTAGGTTCTGGTAAGACGTGTAGTGCAATAACGATATGTGAAGAATATAGATTACAAAATACGAATTATAATAAGGATCATAAGATATTGGTAATAGCGAGTAAAAATGTGCAAGATAATTTTCGTGTTCAGTTGTTTGACGAGCGGAAATTAGAGTTGATTAATGGATTATGGAATATAACAGGATGTGTATCACAATCTTTAGCAAACGAAGTAAATCCTACCTTTATGAAGAATATAAAAAAATCACAAATGATACGGCAAATCAATGTTTTAATAGATAAGCATTATCAGTTTCTGGGTTATAGACAATTTGGTAATATGGTAGCAAGAAAGTTAGAATTGTTAAGAAAGCAAACAAAAATAGATCCAAAGAGTTTCAAGGTAAAAGAAAAGCAGGTATTAAAGCAGATGTTTTCGAATCGTTTGATAGTGATAGACGAGGTTCAAAACATAAGGACAAATAAAGGTAAGGAAGATATGGAAAGTATAGATGTGGATGAAAAAGTGTTTCAATTGTTAATGAGTATAGTAAAACGAGCAGTAAATTTAAAATTAGTATTAATGAGTGCTACTCCTATGTATGATAGTTATGAAGAGATATTGTCGATTATTAATTTGTTAAATGCGAATGATGGTCGTAGTTTAATATCTCGTAGTGATATATTTGACGTAAATGGTAATTTCAAAGAGCGAGGAAAAGAATTATTTATTCAAAAAATAACAGGATACGTTTCGGTAGTGCGTGGTGAAAATCCTTATTTGTTTCCGTATCGTGTGTATCCTGCTATATTTAGTCCTAATAATAGTATGTTATCTCTTGGTTATCCTAGTAAAAATTTATTAGGAGAGGTAATTGATCCAACCGACTATATAGAGCATTTAGATTTATATGTAGTAGATGTAGGTGAGTATCAAAGTACCATATTAGAAAAATACAAGGAAGTTTTGGGAAGAAAGAAATTAAAGCAGCTAGGTTATAATATAATTGAACCAGGCGTTCAGTTGCTAACCATGACTTATCCATCACTAGACTCGACAACTGATTTAAGATATCATTACGGTAAAAAAGGATTAGAATCTATTATGACTTATCAAGATACTACATTAGATAAAAAGGTAAAAAATGAAAAAAAGAATTTTGAGTATAAGCCGGATATTGAGAGTGAGTTTGGAAGAATATTTTCGTTATCAGAAATAGGTAAATATAGCAGTAAATTACGTGAATTAGGTCTGCAAGTAAAAGAATCTACGGGTATAGTGATGATATATTCTAGATACATAGAAGGTGGTGTAATACCCATAGCGTTAATGTTAGAAGAAATGGGTTTTAAGCGATATGGGGATACGGTCTCTCTTTTTAAATCTGTATCCACGGAACCGTTAGATGCATTAACTATGAAACCAAAAAGTGAGGTAGGTGATTCTTTTTCGCAAGCTTATTATGGTATGATAACAGGTGATCAGGCGTTATCCAATGCAAATAGAGAGGAGATAAAAGCGTTAACGGATGAAGATAATAAGGAAGGTAAAAAAATAAAAGTAGTGTTATTAACATTGGCCGGATCCGAAGGTATAGATTTAAAAGGAATAAGGCAGGTGCATATTATAGATCCATGGTATAACATATTTCGTATAGAGCAATTAATAGGTAGAGCAGTAAGAACGTGTAGTCATAAAGCATTGCCGTTTCGTAAGCGTAATGTAGAAATATTTTTATATACAACGTATACCGACGACGATATAGAGCAAGCAGATTTAAATTTATATCGTAGGTCTTATGGTAAGATGAAGCAAATAGGTAAAATATCTAGAGTTATAAAAGAGCATGCGATAGATTGTCATTTAAATATAAAGCAAACCAATTTCACCGTAGAAAAATTAAACCAAACTGTGAAAATAGAATTATCAACGCGAGGTGTTCCGTTAATAGATTATCAGGTAGGCGATAAGCAATTTTCTCATTTGTGTGATTTCATGTCAGAGTGTTCTTATACGTGTAAACCAAATCCAAATATACCATCGGTTACAGTTGAAACAAAATTACCTTTTTTGGTATTAAATGTGGACAAAATAGTAGAGCGCATTAAGGAGTTATTTTATGAATATGTATCATTTGATAAACCACAATTATTAAAATTGTTACAAACACACAAGGAGTATCCAGTAGAGCAAATAGATTTAGCATTAGATAAATTATTACACGATAAAACCGAATATTTAACGAATGCAAATGGTACGGTAGGAAGATTAGTGAATGTAGGTAGTTTTTATAGATTTCAACCTTTAGAATTATTAGACAGTTCGGTATCTCATTTTGATGTATCGAGACCTATAGAATTTAAACCTCCAAATAAGATATATGAAATAACGGGGCGTGATGATAGTATAGATAATAAATTATCTACGATGTTAAGTATGAATCCCGACGAATTAGAAAATATAATAAAAACTATAACAATTACTTATGAGACCTTACAGTTAAATACATCGTATAAAAATATAAAAGTAAAATCAAAAATGTTGAATTGGTATCAACAAGCTGCGATTGTCATTCATCATTTACCGTATACTACGTTAGGTATTACATTAGAAGAATTATATGTATTGTGCATGCATCATATGATAGATCAATTTACTGTAGAGCAGCATTTACAACTATTATATCATTTAGATGAATTAAAAGACAAAATGGAAGATTCGTCTTATATAGTTGCATATTATGAAAATCAGATGTTTACGATAGCGAATTTTAAATATATTTTATTATATAGTCAAGAAATACAAGGTCTTATAACAATGGTATATGATAAAGGTTGGAAGCGTGATGAAACCAATGTAGATAATGTAGTAGTAGAAAGAGCGAAAGCAATAAAAATACGTAAGGGTGATTTTGCTAGTATATCTGGGTTTCTTCAGTATCATGATAACAGTCAGGATTACATACTTAAAATTATTGATTTAGGTATAAAAGGGACAAAGCATTTTGGTTCGAACTGTAACAATAAAAAAGAGGCATCTAGAAAAGGGTATTTAGGTTCATTATTAAAACTAGGAGGGATAGAAAGAGAATATGATCCAGATAACTTTAAGCATTCGCATACGTGTGTAGTATTAGAACTATTGTTACGAATATATGAATATAAAAAGATGTTAGAGGATTCTTTGGAAAAGCGTTGGTTTTTAGATCCGGTAACAGCGTATTTACAAAAAAAATGAAGTATTTATATAAAAATTGAAATAAAAAAAACAAATAAACCTATATTATAGTAATGGATGTATATACTCCCGCTACCCTTGAGCGAACTGTACATATACCATTTCATTTTGTAAATGATAATATGAAATCCATGTTGGAAAAATATATAAGATCGCAATATGAAGGAAAATGTAATGTAGAAGGATATATAAAAAAAGACACTTCAACAATAGTAACTTATTCGAGTGGTATATTAAACGGTTCTTATATTGATATTGCCTTAACATTTGACTGTCAGTTATGTACCCCAGTAGAAGGTATGAACATCAAATGTGTTGCGGATAATATTACCAAAGCAGGTATTAAAGCATCTGTACCGGGTGCTGATTCTCCCATGACGATTTTCATAGTTCGAGACCATCATCATATGTTAAAAGAATTTTCCGCGATTCAGGAAGGCGATACAATTGAAATTCGTGTGATAGGGCAGCGATATGAATTAAATGATAAATACATATCGGTGATTGGTGAATACATTCCATCAAAACGACCTGGAAAATCAAATAAACTAGTATTTAAAGATAAAAAATAAAAGAAAATATATGATACATTTAAAAAATATAAAAGAACAAATAGAATCATTGTCATTACAACAACAGATTTATGTAGGTAAGATTTTTTACGAGGAAAATATTAGTATGTTTGAGAACAAGAATGGTGTTTTTATTAATTTAACAGATATAGATGAATCAATATTAGAAAAGATCAATACGCATTTACAACAAATTAAAGAGCAAGAAAAATCATTAAATCACTTGGAACTAAAAAAACAAGAATATAAAGATAATTACTTTACTAAAGTAAATGAGATTTGTGAATGAATTTAAAATGCATATGTATTCAAAAGATAACTATGAACGATATATCTCGGATATTATAAAGCAAGATATATCGTATTCGAATAGTAATACACTGGAAGATTTTATTTTAGTCAAAGAAGAAGATTCTTTATTTTGGTCTTTGTATATTATTGTTTTTGGTTTAGATAAATATATTATGCATAAAGGTAAGAACTTTGATATTCAGCAGCAGATAAAAATTGCAGTAATAGAATCCATGAAAGATAATAAGGCTTTATTAAAGCAATATAAGTTAGTTAAAAATACCATAGAGCAAAATTTATTGTATGATAACGAGATTCAATATGGATCCTTTTTTTACTTGTGTATGTATTATAAGCAAAACGTAATTATAATAAAAGACCGTGTGTACTATGAATGTATAGGAGATCCTAGTAATATAGAAATAACCATGTTAAAAAAAATAAACCATCATTATGCTATTTATTCTAAACCGGAAAATGATTATGCATTAAAGTATTATAAAATAGAAAATGTAAATAAACCATTATTGAGTATAACGAGTTATAAATTAGACGAATTGCAGACCATGTGTAAAAAATTAAAACTAGAAGTAGATGGTAAAAAAAAGGATTTATATGAAAGAATAGTAAAATGTATAAATTGAAATAAATAATAAATTATATGTTGTAATATTAAATATGGCTAAACTACCAAATACCTTAGATGATTTATTAGCACTCTATTTAGAAGACGCTGATATTTCACAAGAGTTTGAAATTAAGTTTGGTACAAAAGGCGCACACGCCATTACTAAAATTAAATATCAGAATGTGATAAAACGTTTATTGTCGTTAGGATTTAAACCAGTATCAGCACAAGATACTTATTTATTGCGTGTAGTAAATAATTTTGTTACCCAAGATGGATCGGTGATACAATCTAATATAAGAACAGAAATAGAAGGGATAGGTGATATCCAAAAATATTGTCGTACAAATGAGTTAATAAATCGCGAGACGGGTCAGTTGGACATAGATGTAGACTTTGTTCAAAAAAAGAAAAAGAAAACCCGTGAAGGTGATCTTTTACAACCAGTGGATAATAGAGATTTTAATTTTCGCGCCTCATTATCTACGGAAACAAATTTTATGCCTACTAGTAATGTTATAAAAGAGTTGTTGGAATCTTGGAATGAAAATAAGAAAATATTTCGTTACATGAATCGTGTTCGTTTAGTTCATGATGACTATCCATTATATGTGGATTGTAGTATAGTAAAATCATCTAAGCGAAAAGGATATTCTATGGTATCAGAATATACGATTCAAGAAGCGAATGTATTTAACAATGTAGAGTCCTATGAAATAGAGATAGAGATGGATAATAATAAAAAAAAGATGGAGGATGTATCTGGTAAATTAAAAAAAGTAATTAAATATGTATTATCAGGATTACAAGAATCTAATTATCCAATAGGATTTAACGAATCAAATTCTGTTTTACGA
>MDTB01051604.1_pt1 | contig 16970 bp, 16 predicted proteins | sample 811161 | NCBI WGS metagenome assembly MDTB01 (sample SAMN05326650, study PRJNA326480) | marine metagenome | isolation source: seawater | place: Mediterranean Sea | collected 2009
GTAAATATGAACAAAATATCTTTTGAAACAAATGATGGAACATTCTCAGGATTTGTAAGTGTAGAAGTAAAAAATAAAGTAATTTTGAATAAATTATTAAAAAAACTTACTTCAATCGATGGGATTGAAAAAGTTTCAAGAAAATAAATAAATGGTTACAAAAAATAATAAAAATGATGTAGTAATTGATGTATTTACTAAATTCTTAAGTCACCATAACCACAGAAAAACTCCTGAAAGATTTAGTATTCTCAATGAGATATATTCAATAGATGGTCATTTTGACATTGATTCATTATATGAAAAAATGAATAAAAAAAATTATAGAGTTAGTAGAGCGACTCTATACAACACAATTGATCTTCTTATGGAATCAGGTCTTGTTAGAAATCATCAATTTGGAGATTCTTTTTCTCAATATGAAAGATGTTACTTTAACAATCAACATGATCATCTGATAATTACTGATACTGGTGAAGTAAAAGAATTTTGTGATCCTAGGATTCAATCTATTAAAAAAGATATAGAGGAGATTTTTAATGTAAATATTGAAGATCATTCTCTATATTTATATGCTACAAAAAGGAAAAAAAAATAAACACTTTATGTCTTTAGATCTTTTATTAGGCCTTCAATGGGGAGATGAAGGAAAGGGTAAAATTGTTGATGCAATTACTCCAGAATATGATATTGTAGCTAGATTTCAAGGTGGTCCAAATGCTGGCCATACTATTGAATTTGACGGAAACAAACATGTATTACATACCATTCCATCAGGTGTTTTTAATAAAAATTCAATAAATATCATAGGAAATGGGGTTGTAATAGACCCTGCTGTTTTTCATAAAGAAATTAATGGTCTAAAAAAATTTAATTTAGATATAAATAGTAAACTATTTATTTCCAAAAAAGCACATATAATTCTTCCAACACATAAAATCATAGATGCCACATCAGAAGCCTCAAAAGGAAAGAAAAAGATTGGTTCCACTTTAAAAGGAATAGGTCCAACATATATGGATAAAACAGGAAGGAATGGAATAAGAGTCGGAGATATAATTAATAATAATTGGGAGAAAAAATATAATATTTTAAAGGAGAAACATCTTAATTTAATATCAAATTTTAATCATCCTGTTGATTTAAGCCTTGATTTACTTGAAGATGATTTTTTTAAAGGGATTGACTGTATTAAGTCATTTAATTTAATCGAAAGTGAAATTTATTTGAATGAGGCAATTCGTGAAGGAAAAAACATTTTAGCAGAAGGAGCCCAGGGGTCTCTATTGGATATAGATTTTGGCACCTATCCATATGTAACCTCATCAAATACTACCTCAGCAGGCGCATGTTCTGGACTTGGTATTCCTCCAAACAAGATTAAAAATATAAGAGGTATTTTTAAAGCATATACAACAAGAGTTGGTTCTGGACCATTTCCAACCGAATTATTTGACTCAATAGGAATAAAAATTAGAGAAGTGGGTCATGAATATGGGGCAACAACAGGAAGAGATAGAAGATGTGGTTGGTTAGATTTAGTAGCTTTAAAATATTCAATTGAAATAAATGGTATAACTGAATTAAACATGATGAAATCTGATGTTTTAAGTTCAATCGGTAAAATAAATGTTTGTGTATCATATAATTTAGACAAAAAAGTAATTGATTTTTTTCCTTATGATGTTACTTCAAAAAAGATCACCCCTAATTATAAATCGTTTGAAGGATGGGATGATGATATAACTCAAATTAAATATGAAAAAGATCTTCCAGAAGAACTTATTCAATATATTGACTTTATTGAATCATTTGTTAAAGTCCCAATCAATATAATATCTGTTGGGCCTGACAGAGAACAAACAATTTTCAGAAATAAATGAATTTTTTTAAAAATTTTTTAATACTTCTCTTAACTGTTAACATAGTTAATAGTCAAGAACAAAGAACTATTGAGATAATTCAAGCTGGCAAATCAATCAGAGATTCAAAAGAATATCCTGGTGCGAATATTTTACAAAAAGATGATAATTTAAGGGTAATCTTATTTCATGATGGCGCTAAAATAGAATCAGACCTTTCCTATTATTACTTTAACGAAAACTCATTTAAAGCAAATGGTAGGGTAAATTTTAATCAAGGTGATACAATATTTTTGACATCTGATTTCCTAGAATATGATGGTAAGACAAAAAAAGCTTTTGCTTACGGAAATGTTTTTTTAACGAGACCTGATATGGAACTCGAAACTGATACGCTATACCTTGACAGAATAAAAAATGTTGCTTTTTACAATTCTAAAGGGAAAATAATTGATAATAAGAATACTCTTAGAAGTAAATCTGGTACATATTTTATGGGACCTAAAAAATATATATTCAAGTCTAATGTAACTATTGAAAATCCGGAATATAATGTAGACTCTGAGGAACTTGAATATTTTACTGAGTCTAATTATACATATTTTAATAAAAAAACTTTAATAACTGGTTCTGATTACTCCATACTTTGTAAAAATGGATTTTATGATACTTATAATCAGAAAGGGTTCTTTAGAGAAAATGCTGTAATTAATTATGATGGAAAAATAATATATGGTGATAGTATTTCTTTTGAAAAAGAGAAATCCTACGCTTCAGCATCATACAATGTTAAAATTAATGATACTATAAATAACTCTATAATTACTGGTCATTACGGTGAAATTTTTAAGGAAAAAGATTCTGCAATAATTACAAGAAATGCATTGGCTGTAAACATTATTAAAAATGACTCTTTGTATATCCATTCTGACACAATTACAATAATTGGTCCAGATGAAAATAAGATTTTAAAAGGATACTATGATGTTAGAATTTTAAAGTCAGATGTAAGAGGTTTATCAGATTCAATTCACTTTAATCAAAAAACAGGTTTAATAAAATTATTAAAAAAACCCAAAAAATCTAAATATTTAAAAAGCTTAACCGACGAAGAAAAAAACCAACTAAATCCGGTTATTTGGTTTGGAAAAAATCAAATCACAGGAGATGAAATATTTTTAAAGTCAAATATGCAGTCAGAAGAACTTGATTCTCTCATTATTAGAGGAAATGTTTTTATGAGCCAAAAAGACTCAATTATGAGCGATAGATTTAATCAAATTAAAGGAGAGAAACTTGATGGATTTTTTAATAATGGTTCTTTAGATAATGTATACATTGTAAAAAACTCAACACTTCTTTATTACATGTATTCTGATGAGGGTGAATTTATAGGAATTAATAATACACTAGCAAGTTCAATCTTAATTAAGTTTCAAGAAAATGAGATTTCAGAAGTTTCATTTTATAAAAATCCAGACGGCAATGTTGTTTCTGAAAACAAAATAATTCTAAATGAGTCTAAGCTTCCTGGTTTTATATGGAGAGAGGTCGAAAAACCTGAAAATATAGAAGACTTATTTAGTGAGGCTGATAAAGAACTTGAAATTGTACAAATAGAATAAATAATTATGTTAATTATTTTGTTGAAAATAATTTTTTTAAAAAGGTTAATAGGGGACTATGATGCATAACTTTGAGTAAAAATTATTTTTGAACAACACAAACTATTCAATAATAAGATTCGAAGAAATGTTAAAGACAAATAATGTCTTTTATTTTGATTCCACTGAGTTTATTTTTATTTCTCACCATTATATTGATCAAGCAAATTACTCTTTGGCAGAAAAATCAGTTAAATTAGGACTTAATCAGCATCCAAATAATACTGATCTTTTACTCTTAAGCTCTGAGCTACATATTTTTAACTCAAACTATGAGGATGCATATGAAATACTAAATTATTTACAAGAAATAGATCCTGAAAATCGAGAGGTATACCTTCAAAAGGCCACTATTTATTCAAAAAATAATCATAGTGAAGAAGCGATTGCAATTTTAAAAAAAGCATTGCTATTCATTGATGATAAATTAGATATTTGGAACATGATTGCTATGGAGTTTCTTTTAATTGAGGATTTTTCGTCAGCTATTCCATTTTTTAAAAAATGTCTTGAACATGACAGTGAAGATTTCCAATCTCTTTATAATTTAATTTTTTGTTATGAAAATCTTGGTATGATTGAGGAGTCTATTAGTGAATTAAGTTTAATTCTTGAAAAAAGACCTTATTCTAAAATAGCTTGGCATCAGCTTGGTAAGATATACAAAAAACAAAAAAAATATAAAGAAAGTATTTCAGCTTTTGATTTTGCAATTATTTCCGATGACCAATTTGTTTCAGCATACATAGAAAAAGCTAAAGTTTTAGAAAAAATTGGCAGAGTTAATGAAGCTTTAGATAATTTTAGGTTATCCATTGAACTCAGTGAGCCCAATTCATATATATACTTCAGGATTGCAAAATGCTACAGAAAACTGAATAACAAGAAATTTTTTCTCAATTATATCAAAAAATCGGTAAGAGAGGAGCCTGGCAACGAAAAAGCTTGGATATTTTTAATTAAATATTACATAAAAAATAAAAATTTTAGACAATCTAAATATCTGGCTTTTAAAGCAATTGAAAATAATAATAATAGTATCAAGATTCTTGAGTTAATTTCAATTATATATTGTAAAATTAAATCCTACAATAATGCCATTAAATTTTACAATCAAATTCTTGATTTTAAAGAAAATATTTCATGGAGGATATGGAAAGGATATATAAAATGTTTAATTGATGCTAAAAGATGGCAAGTACTTTTAAAAATTTGCTTAAAAGCCAAAAAAAATTATCCTGAAAAGGCATTTATTGATTTTACAATAAGTGGTTGTCTTTTAAAAAATGGTAAGCTAAATGAAGCTATTTATTTTTACCAAAGTGGAAATAAAGTTTGTAAACTTCCAAATAAATTAATTGAATCTTTCCCAGAATTTACTGAAAACAGAACCCTACTTGTGTAATTTTTTCTATATTAAATTATGCTTAAAATAAATTTTTTTCTTTTTTTAAAAGGGCTAGCTATGGGGGCTGTCAATAAAATACCAGGTGTTTCAGGTGGAACAGTTGCATTTGTAACTGGTATTTATCTGGATTTAATAAACTCAATTAAAAAAATAAATTTTGTTTCATTTAAAATTTTATATAAAAAGGGGTTTGGATCATTTTATGAAGAAATAAATGGAAAATTCTTAACTATAGTTTTTTCTGGTGTAATTGCAAGTTTTTTTAGTGTCTCCTTAATATTAGACTGGCTTATCCAAAAGTATGAATTATATATTTTTGGATTATTTTTTGGAATGATTGTTGGGTCATTTTATGTAATATATTATCAATTAGAAAAAATATCACTTAAAAGTATAATTGGAATAGTCTTAGGAATTTCATCTGGTCTTTTGATTAGTTTTACAGAAAATTATGATGTTGGAACATCAGATATTATTATTTTTTTTTCTGGTGTAATAGCAATATCTGGAATGATTTTACCAGGCTTATCAGGCTCATATCTACTTTTACTTATGGGAAACTATACTTTAATAATGGTAGATTCCGTTAATGCATTATACTTCACATTAATTGAATCAATCTCATTTGACTTTACATTTATTAATGACCCTGAGAGATTATACTTATTAAAAGTACTATTACTATTTACATTAGGTTCAGTTGTTGGATTGGTTTTTCTATCAAATATCTTAAGCTCATTGTTAAAGAACCATAAAACAATTACAATTTCAATTATTGTTGGATTTATTGCAGGATCATTAATTGGGGTATGGCCATGGAAGAATGAAGATATACTTGGAAATGTTAAAATATTCTTACCCAATTTTTCAATTTTAGAGACTTGGATAACGATTTTTTATATTCTAATTGGTATTTTGTTTGTAGTTTTATTAGAGAGATTAGCAAGCAAAAATTGAGAGATTTCAAACAATATGGTTTAATTGGAAAAGACATTGAATATTCATTTTCGAGAAAATATTTTATAGAAAAGTTTAATTCTGATATAAACCTTTCTGACTGTAGTTATAAAAATTTTGATATTGAATCTATTGATCAAATTAACAATTTTATTAATGATAAAAATATTAGTGGCCTAAATGTTACTATTCCATTTAAAGAAGAGGTAATAAACTATCTTGATGACTTATCTGAAGAAGCTAAGAAAATTGGAGCTGTAAATACTATTTGTTTTGAGAATGAAAAAAAAATAGGTTATAATACTGATTTATATGGTTTTCAAAAATCTTTAGAAATTAATTCAATACAAAACATAGATAGTGCAATGATATTAGGTACTGGAGGTGCTGCTAAGACAATTATTTATTTTTGTAAAATAAGTAAAATTCCATTTAATATATTTTCAAGAAAAGAATCTAATAGCTATTTATCATACAAAAAAATTGATAACAGTTTTTTTAAAGGAAGAGTTTTAATTGTAAACTGTACCCCTCTTGGAACATATCCTGAAGTCAATTATTGTCCGGAATTGCCTTATAATTTTTTGAGAAAAGAGAACATCTTATTCGACCTAGTTTATAATCCACCAGAAACTCTATTCCTCAAAAAAGGAAAAGAAATTGGATGTAAAACTTTAAATGGATTAGAAATGTTAAAATTTCAAGCAGAAATGTCCTGGAATCTATGGACAAAATCTTCTAAATAGGATTGCAATTTTTTTTTGTTAATTTTAGCAAATAAATAACACTGAAACTTAATGAAAGACTCGAATAAAAAATCGAAAAAGTCTTCATCGGATTTTGAAGATCCAGAAATAAATTTACTTCCAGAGATGCCTAAAGACAAAAGAACTAAGGCATATAAAGAATGGGTAAAAAAATACGGTGATCAAACTCCACAATCTATTCTTATTCCTGATATGCCAAAGGATAAAAGAACAAAAGCATACAAAGAATGGGTAAAGCAATATGGTAGTAATAAATTAACTTCAAATAATAAAACACTCCCTAAGTCAGATAAGAGTATTAATAAGAAAAAGAGTGTTAAATTTTCGGATAATATAGATTTTTTTAAAGAATTAATAAATTCTGAGGAATGGTTTAACAAAAGAAAAGAGATAGAGGAATTAAAGTTAAGTATTAACATTAAAATAAAAGAGTATAAGTCTAATGACTTAGAAAAATATAAGTCTATATATTTTCAGACTCTGAAAATTTATTCTAATAAAAAAAGAAAATATTTTAACAACTTAAACTTAAACCAGAAAGAAAACCTTATTAAGAGGCAAGATTTAATTGAGAAAATAAAAAACTTAATAGTTGTTGATGAAAATCCTAATAAACTTTATTCTAAGTTCAAATTACTAAAAGAGGAATGGCATAATATTGGACAAATCCCAATAACAGATAGAAATAATATTTGGGAAACATATAGACATCATGTAAGTAAATTTTATGATTTTCTTCATTTAAACAGGGAACTAAGAGAACTTGATTTTAAAAACAATTATGAAGAAAAAATAAAAATAATTGAAAGGGCAGAACAATTAGATAAAGTTGATGATATAATTAAGGCATCTAGAGATTTAAATGATCTACATAGATTATGGAAAAATGAATTAGGTCCAGTTTCAAGGGAGTATAGCGATGAGTTATGGTCAAGATTTCAAGCTGCATCTCAAAAAATTCATATAAAAAGACAAAGTCTTCAAAAAGAAATTTTGTCTACTCAAAATGAAAATTTTAAGAAAAAGCAAGATATAATTACTAGGATGAAAGAGCTAACAACTAGTCTAGCAAAAACTCATTCTGAGTGGCAAAATAAAATAAAGAATTTTGAAAAATTAAAAGTTGAATTTCAAAATATTAAAAATTTACAAAGAAACAAAAATAAAAAATTATGGAATGACTTTAGAGATACAGCAAAAGAATTTAATTCTGAAAAAAATAATTTTTATAAGAATCAAAAAAAAGAACTAAAAAAAGTAATTGAGCAAAAAAAATCTCTTATAGTTGAAGTCAATAAAATTATTAATGAAAATAAGATATCTGAAAATTCTAAAAGGATTAAAGAAATCCAAGAGGAATGGAAAAAACTAGGATATCTTCCTAGAAAAATTTCTAACTCTCTATGGAATGATTTTAAACCTTTGATTAATAAATTTTACGATATATTAAAGTCAGGTGCTATCAATTTAAACGAGGATGAAAAAGAAATTTATGATAAAAAATCTCAATTTATTGATAAACTCGAATATTCAAACAATAAGTCTTCAATTTATGAGATAAAAAAAGAATTAATTTTATTAATTAAAGGTTTTAATGAAATAGGTGAGCTTAATTTAAGTTCTTCGAGCACACTTAATAACAGCCTTTATAGAAAATTCTCATCAATAGTAAAATCATTAGAAATTGATAAAAATGAAAAAGATAATTTAATGTTTGACCTTGAACTTGAATTATCTAAAACAAATTCTAATGAGATTAATAAAAAAATTCAAAATATAAAGAGGAAAATATCTGATCTTGAGGTCGAGTCAAATCAATTCCAAAATAATTTAGAATTTTTCTCAAGTTCAAGTAGTGATAATCCTCTATTTAAAAATGTTTCAACAAAAATTGAATCTATTGAAAAAAAGATTCAATTTTGGAGAGATAAGCTAAAGAAAATTGAACAGGTTTAGTCTAACTTGTTAAAAAAATTCATCTTGTATTTTACTTCAATATCTCCGACTGATATGAGATTAAGCTCTTCTTTTAATTTTTTTCTTGTCTTATATGAAAGTTTATCAGTAAATAAAATTCCCTTAAGATGATCATATTCATGCTGAATCACTCTAGCTATGATTCCTGAACAATTTATCTCTTGTAATATAAAATTTTCATCTAAAAAATTAATTTTTAGATTACTCTTACGCACAACATTTTCTGAAATATGAGGTATGCTTAAACAACCCTCTGGATAGGTGAAATCCTCACCATTTTCTTTAATAGTTGGATTTATAAAAACTTGTTTCATTTGAATCAGTTCATTTTCAAAAAAATTTTCTTCTTTTTCAAAAAATGAGAAATCTGCAACAAAGATTGATTTAGAAACTCCAATTTGAGGTGCAGCAATACCTACACCTTTTGCATTATACATAGTATCCCATAAATCTGTTATTAGCGATTTTAATTCACTTGGTTCATTAGTATTAATTTGTTTTGCTTTTTTCTTTAATACTGGATCTCCATATGCAACTATTGGACGTATCATTTAGTTATTCTGTTTAAATAAGATTCAAGAATCAAAGATGCACTAATTTTATCTATAACTGTTTTATCCATTCGAATTTTTTTCTTTGGATCTAATTGATTTAGGATTTTAATTGAAATCTTTGAAGTAAACCTTTCATCAATTCTATGAATAGCTATATTAGGGAATAAATTCTTTATTATTTTAATTAAATTACCAATTTCGTTTTCTAAAAAATGTATTTGGTTGTTTAGTTTAAGGGGCTTACCTATAATTATTTTTTCAATTTTCTCTTTTTTTGTTAGATCTTTTAAGAAGTTAATAAGATTGACAGTTTCAACAGTTTTATATGGGAAAGAGATTGCCTTATCACAATCAGAAATTGATATTCCTGTTCTTTTTTTTCCATAGTCTAATCCGATATATTTTGTTTGTTGATTATTTAACAAGATTCTAACTTTTTGAAAATATTAATTAAAGATCTTTAAAATTAATTTCAATACTTTTATGTAAAATTATCAAAAATTGAATAATGAATTAAAAAATGCGCTTAAAGCTCTAGAATTAGGTAAAATAATTTTATATCCAACAGATACTATTTGGGGTATTGGCTGTGATGTGTCATCAGATATTGCTATAAAAAAAATATTTAAAATTAAGAAAAGAGATTATTCAAAAGGCTTAATTTGTCTTGCCTCAAGCTACGAGATGATTAAGGATTATGCAGATATTGATGAAATAGACATATATAAACAGAAATCAAATGAGTCACCTACCACATTTATTTTTGATAATCCAAAAAAAATCTCAAATTTTATAATTGGTAATAATAATTCTGTGGCATTCAGAGTTCCAAAAAATAATTTTTGCATAAAACTAATCGAAGCTTTTGGAAAACCAATTGTGTCTACTTCAGCTAACTTTTCGGGATATATGATACCCTATAACTTTAATGATATTGATACTAAAATAAAAGAAAATGTTGGATATATAGTTCAGCTTGAGCAATATAAACATTGCAATGTATCATCAAGAATTTTAAAGTATAATTATAAAAATAATTGTTTTGATAAACTTAGATGAAATCTTCTGGCATTGACATATTAAATTATTTGATTGATGATGTCTTTGAAATTATTTCTGAAGCAGCAGATGAATTATCATATGAAACATATATAGTTGGTGGTTATGTAAGGGATATAATTCTTAAAAGAGATCTAAAAAAAGATATCGACGTGATGTGTGTTGGATCAGGTATTGAGTTAGCAAAACATGTTCAACAAAAAATAAATCCACATAAGAAAATAAACATTTTTAAAAGATATGGGACTGCAATGATATCATATAAAGATTTTAAAATTGAATTTGTTGGATCAAGGAAAGAGTCTTACTCGAAGGACACTAGAAATCCTAACACCGAACCAGGAAATTTTATGGATGACATGCTTAGAAGAGACTTTACAATTAATACTCTTGCAATAAAATTAAACAAAGAAAATTTTGGGGAATTAATAGACACTTTTGTTGGTATAGAGGATATATCAAAGAAAATTATTGTAACACCCAATGAACCAGATAAAACCTTTTCAGATGACCCCCTAAGAATGCTGAGAGCAGTTAGGTTTGCTTCTGAATTAAAATTTAATATTGATGAAAAGACTCAAAAATCAATTCAAAAAAATTCAAATAGACTTAAGATTTTGTCTTCAGAGAGGATAACTGATGAAATTAACAAGATACTTTTAACTGAAAGTCCATCTATTGGATTTAAAAATTTAGAACGTTTAAATCTACTAGAATTTATAATTCCAGAATTAATTGATTTAAAAGGAGTTGAGGAAGTTGAGGGACAGACACATAAAGATAATTTCTATCATACCCTCGAGGTTTTAGATAATATTTCAAAAAATACTGAGAATCTTTGGTTAAGGTGGGCAGCACTTCTTCATGATATTGGAAAGGCTTCTACAAAAAAATTTGATAAAAAAATTGGATGGACATTTCACGGCCATGAATACGTAGGCTCAAAAATGGTAAAACATATATTTAAAAGATTAAACTTACCCCTAAATGATGCTCTTAAATATGTTCAAAAAATAGTAATGATGAGCTCAAGGCCAATAATAATTTCTGAGGATACAGTCACAGATTCTGCAGTAAGAAGACTCATATATGATGCAGGGGATTCTATTGAGGATTTACTTACTCTTTGCGAGGCAGATATAACAACTAAAAATATTAAAAAGTCAATTAAGTATCAAAATAATTTTAAGGTTGTGAGAAAAAAAATTAAAGATGTTGAGGAGAGAGATAGTATTAGAAACTTTCAGCCGCCAGTTACTGGTGAAGTCATAATGAAACACTATAAAATTCAACCATGTAAAGAAATTGGGATAATTAAAGAAAAGATAAAGAATGCTATTTTAGATGGTGATATAAAAAATAATTTTGATGATGCATTTAACTTGATGTTAAAAATTGGAAAATCAATGGGATTAGAAAAATGAATAGTCTACACAAAATCACCATTGCCTCAATAATTATAGTCTATCTGGTTATTTTAGCTGGAGGTATAGTTAGAATGACTGGAAGTGGAATGGGTTGCCCAGATTGGCCAAAATGTTTTGGATTTATAATCCCTCCCACAGAAAGATCCCAATTAGATTGGAAATCAAATTTTGAGTATAGTAAGAATCAAATAATTATTCTTGATGAAAGATTGTTTTATGCTAACAACAACTTTAAATCAAAAGATAAATTTGATTTATTAAATTGGAGTAATTATACAAAACATAATTATTCAAAATTTAATGTATATCATACTTGGATTGAATATATAAATAGACTTATTGGTGCTCTTGCAGGATTATCAGTCTTAATATTATTTCTTAATTCATTAAAATTTTACAAAACCAAAAAAATAATAACTGGATTGTCATTTTTAGCTTTAATTGCTATTCTTTTCCAGGCCTGGTTAGGCAAAGTTGTTGTTGACAGTAATCTTACAGCAAATACTATTACTGTTCACATGCTGATGGCAATAGTTCTTTTATTCATACTATTCTCCATATTAGCTTTTTCAAATATTAAAAAGATGAGATTTAAAATATCAAAAAATATCTTGTCATTAGTAATATTATCAATATCACTGCTCTTAATTCAAATAATTACTGGAACTGAGGTCAGAAAATTCATAGATATCAAAATGGAGTTATTCAATTATGTACAAAAAGAAAAATGGATTGAAGATATTACAAGTATATTTAGCTTTCACAGAAGTTTTTCTTGGTCAATTATTATTGTAAATAGTATAATTTATCTTAAAGCTATAAAAATTAGGTTAAAATCAAGACTGATATATATAGTAAACTTTTTAATTTTTTTACAAATAATTTCTGGAATAATTATGTACTATTTCCATTTTCCATTTACTTCACAGCCAATACATTTATTAATTTCATCATTGATTATTGGTATTCAATTTTATTTTTTACTATTGTACAAAATTTCCGGAAATGCAACTAAAATTTAGAATAATATTAAACGTTGAAGAAGTTGTGCTAAGAGATATAGTAATTGATTCAAGTTTAACACTTATAGAGTTAAGTAAAATAATTTCAACAGAATTTGGTTTTGATTCATCTGAGATATCTACATTCCATAACACAGATGATAACTGGGAGCAACTGAAAGAAATTAAAATTTTTAAAATAGATGACAATGATGAAATAATGGATAAAATCCCAATTTCAAACTTTTTTATTTCAAAAAATGATAAACTTATTTTTATCTATGACTTTTTAAATTATTGGACATTTTTTATTGAATTACATGAAATTGGAGATATTATTAATGATAATAATAAATATTTTGTTATAAATTCAATCGGTGAAGTACCTAAAGAAGCTCCCTCTAATATATTCAATGGAAGTAATCAAATTGATGAAACAGATTTTGATCCTAATAAGACAGATTAATGAGCTTTTCACTCACATCAGACTTTAAACCTACTGGAGATCAACCATATGCTATAAAAAGCATAACTGACTCGTTCGCCAATAGTCATAATCACGTAACTCTTCGAGGAGTAACTGGGTCAGGTAAAACTTTTACAGTAGCAAATGTGATACAAAAAATAAAAAAACCAACTTTGGTGTTAGCACATAATAAGACCCTAGCTGCTCAACTATATTCAGAATTTCAAAACTTTTTTCCAAATAATGCGGTAGAATATTTTGTTTCATATTATGACTACTATCAACCAGAGGCCTACATTCCTTCTTCTGGTCTATACATTGAAAAAGACTTATCAATAAACGAGCAAATTGAAAAATTCAGACTAAGCGCAACCTCTTCTTTACTCTCAGGAAGAGATGATATAATTGTAGTTGCATCAGTATCATGTATATATGGTATTGGAAACCCATCTGAATTTAAAAAACATGTAATTAGAATTAATGTAAATCAAGAAATTCATATTTCAAAACTTTTATCATTATTTGTAAAAAGTCAATATTCTAGATCAATCAGTGATCTAAATAGAGGTAGCTTTTCCGTAAGAGGTGATGTAGTAGACATATTTCCAAGTTATTCTGACATTTATTACAGAATTAATTTCTTTGGTGATAATATTGAGAGCATTGAATCAATTGATCCTTTATCAGGTAATAAAATTGAAGACTATGATAATTTAAGGATTTTCCCGGCTATGATATTTGTTACATCTGAATCAAGTATTCAGTCTGCAATTAATGATATAGAGTTAGACCTTGAAGAACAGGTGAAACATTTTGAAGAGATTGAAAAACAACTTGAAGCAAAAAGAATTAAAGAAAGAACAGAGTTTGATCTAGAGATGATAAAAGAACTTGGTTATTGCTCTGGAATTGAAAATTATTCTAGATATTTAGATGGAAGGAGTCCTGGAACACGGCCATTTTGTTTATTAGATTATTTCCCTAATGATTATTTAATGGTTGTTGATGAAAGTCACGTTACAATTCCTCAAGTACATGCTATGTATGGTGGTGATAGGAGTAGAAAAGAAAATCTAGTTGAATATGGATTCCGGCTTCCTGCAGCACTTGATAATAGACCATTAAAGTTTGAGGAATTCGAGGATCTCCAAAACAATGTATTGTATGTTAGCGCTACACCAGCAGATTACGAACTTAGAAAATCTGAAGGACTTTATGTTGAGCAAATCATAAGGCCAACAGGTGTTCTTGATCCAATTATTGAAATTAGAAAATCTGAAAATCAAATTGATGATTTAATTGAAGAAATTCTTATGAGAATTGAAAAGGATGAGAGAGTCCTTATCACGACATTAACTAAAAGAATGGCAGAGGAATTAACTAAATATCTTCACAAATCAAAAATTAGAGCTAATTATATTCACAGTGACATTGATACTCTCGAAAGAGTTGAAATAATGCAAAATTTGAGGAAAGGAATATTTGATGTTTTAGTAGGTGTTAATTTATTGAGAGAGGGTCTTGATTTACCTGAAGTATCTCTAGTTGCCATTTTAGATGCAGATAAAGAGGGGTTCCTCCGTAGCCACAGATCTCTAATTCAGACTGTTGGTAGAGCTGCAAGAAATATAAATGGAAAATCCATTATGTATGCAGATATAATAACTGATAGTATGAAAAAAACAATAGAAGAAACTAACTACAGGAGAAATAAACAAAAGGAGTTTAACGATTTGAATAATATAGTTCCAAAACAGATGGAAAAATCATTCACAAATTCTTTTGAACAAACAAGAGAGACTGTAAGTGCTAATTATGATGATTTTAAAGAAGAAATAAAAAATTATCACACAAAAAACCAAGTTGATACCAAAATTAGAGAGTTAAGAAAAGAAATGGAAAAAGTAGCTAAGAAACTTGATTTTTTGAAAGCTGCTGATATTAGAGACAAAATTGAATATTTAAAGAAAAAAAATAAATAAAAAAGGTGCACTAATTGTGCACCTTAATCATTGATTATTAACTTTTAACTTATTTCAATTACCCTATTAGGTTTTGTAATTCTATCCTTTCTCTTGGGTAATTTGATTTTTAAAATTCCATTTTTATAATTTGCTTTGATTTTATCAAGTTCTACTGATTCCGGAACTCTAAATGATCTTTGAAAAGACGAATAATTAAATTCATTTAGTTTAATATTTACACTTTGATCATTATCAGAGTTGTTTGACGAAATCACTAAAATTTCATCGTTTAGTTCAATCGTAAAATCATCTTTTTTCATTCCTGGCACTGCAAGATCAATTTCAAAAGAATCATTATTCTCAATTGAATTAACTGATGGTACAGAATGTCTTCTATTAAATAAGTTCATTCCGAATTCATCATTAAAGAAATCATTCATTAATGATGGGAAAACATTGTTGTTATTATATTTTACTATTCTCATAATTTATTTTTTTTAATTAAACATTGAATCATAAATTCAATAGATAATAGTCAAATAGAATACCAAATAAAAATATATGACAGATTGGCGTTAAAAAATAATAAATTATGACTATATGTCAGTTTATGGCAGTTTTTACCTTTGTTGCAGCCTCATCAAATGCAGTTGCCGATATAACATTTAATCCAGAACTATCAATAATTTCTTTAGCCTTTGATGAATTAGTACCCTGAAGTCTAACTATAATTGGCACATTAACGTTATCTAAATTTTTGTAAGCGGAAACAATACCTTCTGCTACCCTATCACATCGAACTATTCCACCAAATATATTTACCAAAATAGCCTTAACATTTGAATCTTGGAGTATTAGTCTAAAAGCTTTTTCAACTCTATCCGAATCTGCAGTTCCGCCAACGTCAAGGAAATTTGCAGGCTCTGCTCCAGCAAGCTTAATTAGATCCATAGTTGCCATTGCTAACCCTGCACCATTAACCATACAACCAACATTGCCATCCAAATCTACATAGTTTAAATCATTTTCCCTTGCCTCAACCTCGACTCGATTCTCTTCATTTAAGTCTCTTAAAGATTCATAATCTTTGTGTCTAAAAAGAGCATTTTCATCAATCGTAACTTTTGAATCTACAGCAATTATTCTATCATCTGTAGCCTTGAGTACAGGATTTATCTCAAACAATGATGCATCAGAGTTAATATATGCATCATACAAATTTGTGATAAATTTCGACATATTTTTTAAAGCCAAACCACTTAAACCTAAATTGAATGCAATTTTTCTTGATTGAAATGGAAGAATTCCAGATCCAGGATCAATTTCTTCATGAAAAATTAGTTCTGGAGTATTTTCAGCAACTGACTCAATATCAACACCTCCCTCAGTTGAGTAGATTATCATGTTTTTTGATGATGCTCGATTTAATAGAACAGATACATAGAATTCTTTTATATCAAACTCTCCATCATAATAAACATCCTCAGCAACAAGTACTTTTCTTACAAGTTTTCCTTCTTTTGAAGTCTGGGGAGTAACAAGATTCATTCCAATAATATCTGATGATAATTTTTTTACTTCATCAAGGCTATTTGCGATTTTAACACCACCTCCTTTTCCTCTTCCACCGGCGTGGATTTGGGCTTTGATTACAAATACTTTTGTACCTAATTCATTATTTAGTTTTTTTGCAAGTTCAACAGCTTCATCAGGAGTGTTAGCTACATAACCTCTTTGAATTGAAACATTATAGTTATTTAGTAGCTCTTTTCCCTGATATTCATGTAAATTCATGGCGACAAATATAACTACAAAACTTAAGAAATTTGAATTATTTAAAATCAGATTTATATTTAAAGATTAA
>MDTB01082601.1_pt1 | contig 16969 bp, 20 predicted proteins | sample 811161 | NCBI WGS metagenome assembly MDTB01 (sample SAMN05326650, study PRJNA326480) | marine metagenome | isolation source: seawater | place: Mediterranean Sea | collected 2009
CAAAGAGTCTGGCAAAACTTGTATTCAAGTTTTTTTTTATAGATCAAAACAAAATTGGGGTAATCAAGCCTTTTTCCCTAAGCACGATCCAGATGAAAAATTGAGTAATATAATAAATTCCTTTATTTCGCAATTTTATGAAAATAAAAGTGTACCCTCCTCAATAATATTATCAGAGGAGATTAAAGAAAAAGTTTTAATAGAAAAAACTCTTTCTCAAAAAGAAAATAAGCAAATTAATATTTCAGTTGCAAAAAAAGGGTCAAAACTAAAAGTAATTAATCAGGCAATTAAAAATGCAAAAGATAGTCTAAATAGAAAACTTTACGAAAGTCAGAACAATAGAGGGTTATTTGATGAAGTCGCAAGTAAGTTTAATTTAGAAACAAACATAAATCTCATAGAAGTTTATGATAATAGTCATATTCAAGGAACTAATAGTGTAGGAGCTTTAATTGCATATGGAGACGAGGGATTTATAAAAAAAAGATACAGAAAATTCAATATTAAAAATAAAAAAAATGAACAAGATGATTATGGGATGATGAGAGAAGTATTAAATAGAAGATTTAAAAGAGCAGTCCAAGAAAAAGATAATTATTTATCTTTCCCAGATTTAGTCATGGTGGATGGAGGAAAAGGACAATATTCTGTAGCAAGGGAGGCATTAAATGAATTAGGACTTCACGACATTCCTATTGTTGCTATAGCAAAAGGTAAGTTTAGAAATAGTGGTAACGAAACTTTTTTTCATAATGGCAAAGAGTTTAAATTTACAAAAAATGATCCTACACTATTCTTTCTTCAGAGAATTCGAGACGAGTCTCACCGTTTTGCAATTAGTGCTCATAGAGCAAAAAGGAAAAAGGGAATAAGTAAGTCTTTGCTTGATCAAATCGAGGGAATTGGGGTAATAAGAAAAAGGGCCTTATTAAACCACTTTGGATCAGCAAGATCAGTAGAATCAGCAAGTTTAGATGAAATAAAATCTGTAGAAGGTGTAGAAGAAAAAGTAGCAAAAAAGATATATAACTTTTTCCATGAATAAAATTTTTTATGCTTAAAAAAATACCAAATATTTTAACTATTGGTCGTATTTTAATTGTTCCTTTTTTTGTGCTAGCTTTTTACCTGCCAGGTTTTTATGGAGACTTAACAGCTTTAATATTATTTATTGTTGCATCTTTTACCGACTTTTTAGATGGAATGTTAGCTAGACTCCTAGGTGAGGAGTCTAAGCTAGGTGAATTATTGGATCCAATAGCTGATAAGATAATAGTTGCTACAGCCCTTATTTTATTAGTAATGGATGGGACCATTCGTAGTTATGAAGTGATTGCAGCAATAATTATTTTAACCAGAGAGATTTTGATTTCAGGGTTAAGAGAATTTTTAGCAAAAGGAAAAATAAAATTACCAGTTTCAAATCTTGCTAAATTGAAAACTGTCTTACAAATGATTTCAATCGGACTTTTATTATCAGGAGATACAGGAAATAAGATTATAAATTTTCAAGATTATAATGCTCAAACTATAGGAATAATTTTGTTATGGCTTTCTGCAGCTTTAACACTTTTTACAGGTTACGATTATATGCGTAAAGGAATAGACCATGCAATATCTGAGGATAATAAAGATTAAGCAGCTTTTCTCTTTCTTACGTAATTTTGATAACTTTTATTTAAGTCAATAATCATTTCACAAACCTTATATTGATTATCTGATATACAAGAAACTGGAGTTACTTCAGCGGCTGTTCCGGTTAGAAAGCATCCTACAAATTTTGAAAGTTCTGAGGGACCAATTTTTCTTTCATGGACTTTTATATTTTTTGATTTAGCAATATCAATTACAGTTCTTCTTGTTATGCCATCTAAAAATGAGTCTGGAATTGGGGTATGCAATTCTCCTTTATCATCTTTAAAAAAAATATTAGCTCCCGTTGCTTCTGCTACATTACCTTCATGGTCTAACATTAATGAATCCGTATATCCCTGTTTTTCAGCCTCATGTTTTGATAGTGTACATATCATATATAAACCTGATGCTTTAGTATCCCAAGGAATTGTGTTTGGTGCTGGCCTTCTCCAATTAGAAATATTTAATTTTATTCCTTCAGTTTTAAGTTTTGCATCAAAATATGATCCCCATTCCCAAGTTGCAATTGCAACATGAATTTTAGTTTGCTGTGCAGATATTGCCATCATTTCACTTCCTCTCCAGGCTACAGGTCTTACATATCCATTGTCTACTTTTTGTGTTAAAATTATTTTCTTAGACGCAAGATTAATTTCATCTTCACTATAAGGAATTTCAAATCCCATTCTTCTAGCTGAGTGAAAGAATCTTGAAGTATGTTCTTCTAACTTAAATATAGAACCATCGTAAACCCTTTCTCCTTCAAAAACACAACTAGCGTAATGTAATCCATGGCTCAATACATGTAATTTTACATCTGACCAATTAACTAGGTCACCATTGTACCACATTTTACCAGATCTTTTATCGTAAGGTATCATTTATGAAAAAATTATTACTGAAAAATATCTTTGTATCTATAATATGTCAATATAACTTACCAATAAATGAAAGAACTTTTATATTTAAAAGATGAACAGTTAAAAGACTTGATTGAAAAATTATTTGTTGGATATAGAGAAATATTTTCAGATTCTAAAAAAATTCTTGATAAATACTCAATTGGATTGGCTCACAATAAAGTAATCCACTTACTTTCTATGTATGAGGGGATCTCAATTTCTGAGCTCCTTAAAAGACTTAAGGTTACTAAACAAAGCCTTAATAGAGTGCTTAAGGATTTAATAAAACTTGGAATTATTGAATTTAAGAAAGATCAAAAAGATACAAGAATTAAACACATTTTTTTAAATGATAAAGGTAAAAAGATTTTCAATGAAATTTTTCAAACTCAAAAAAAAAGAATATATAATGCTTTACTTGATTCAAGATCTGAAGAAGTACTGAATTTTGATAGTGTTTTAAAAAAAATTATAAATGGATAATTTTTTAGCTCATATATTGGTAGTTGATGATGATGAGGGAATTAGATTATTAGTAAAAAAATATTTAAATGAGAATAATTTTATAGTAACAACTGCTGATAGTGCTGAAGATGCAGATAAAAAAATAAAAATTATAAAATTTGATCTTATTATTTTAGATATAATGATGCCGGGCAAAAATGGTTTAGAATTTCTTCAAGAAAATAAAAAGAATTTAGATACACCAGTAATTTTACTTACTGCAAAGGGTCAGGCAAATGAAAGAGTTGAAGGTTTAGAAATTGGAGCAGATGACTATTTACCAAAACCTTTTGAACCAAAAGAGCTACTTTTAAGAATTAAAAATATAATAGAAAAAACTATTAAAAAAGATCTCAAAAGAATAATTGAATTTGAAAATATTAAAATTGATCTGAATAAACAATTAATCCTTAAAAACAAAATAGAATTTAAGATTAATAATACTGAAAAAAAAATACTTGAAAAAATGATTAATAATCCTGGTAAAACTTTTAAAAGATTAGAAATAGGTAAATTAATTAACTTAAATAAAGAAAGATCTATCGATGTTATTATAACAAGGTTGAGAAAAAAAATAGAATTGGATCCAAAAAATCCAAAATTTTTACAAACTATAAGAGGTATCGGTTATGTTTTATGGATTGAATAAATTTATTAAAAATTTACTTCCAAAAAGATTATTTTATAGGGCATTACTTATAGTTGCAGTTCCTGTCATAGTAATACAATTAATTATAACTATAGTATTCTTCGATAGCCTTTGGATAAAAACTAATAAAGGTATGACAAGAGCTTTAGTAAATGAAATTAAGACCTACATCGAGGTATATAGTAATGACAAATATGATAAGAATGAAGTAACAAATGTTTTCTCAATTTATCAAGACCTTAATATTGAATTTGTGCAAAATGAAAAATTTGATTATATTTATGAAGAAAGATGGTTCAGCCCCATAGATCGATCGTTAAGAAGAGAATTAAAATCAAGTTTTAATATTGGAGAATTTTGGTTCAGTACAATTAATTATAAGGAGCTTATTGATTTAAGAATAAAATATCAAAATGGTTATATTAAGTTTTTAATTCCAAGAGATAGATTAACTAGTTCCTCCGCAAGAATATTTGGATTATGGATAACTGTTCCTGCATTTATAATGGTGATTATATCTTTAATTTTTTTAAAAAATCAAACACGACCTATTACTGCTTTAGCAAAAGCTGCTGAAAGATTTGGTAAAGGTGAGGTAATTGAAGAATTCAAACCCTCTGGAGCATCAGAGATAAGACAAGCAGGTCTTGAATTCGATAGGATGAGAAAAAGAATATTAAGACATCTTAATCAGAGATCTGAAATGTTATCAGGTATCAGTCATGATCTAAGGACTCCATTAACAAGAATGAAATTACAAACTGCATTTATTGAAGATAAAGATATTTCTACTAAATTAACTGAAGATATTAATGAAATGGAAAAAATGCTTAATGAATATCTTCAATTCACTAGCTCATCATATGTTGAAAAAGATGAACTATTTAATTTAAGTGAATTAATTGAGGAAATTATCGGAAAATATAGTAATACAAATATATCAAAACAAATAATTGCTAGGGTTTATCTAAATGGGAGAAAGAACTTAATAAAAAGATGTGTTAATAATTTAATTGATAATGCCTTAAAATATGGAAAAAAGGTCAATATTGAACTTTCCAAAAAAAATACTAACATTTTTATAAAAATTGAAGATGACGGACCTGGAATTCCTATAATTGAGTATGAAAATGTTTTTAAACCTTTTTACAAAATAAATAAGGGGCGAGCAGACGCGAAATCAAGTGTCGGTCTTGGACTTTCTATAGCATCAGATATAATCCGTTCACATGGTGGAAATATAAAATTAGAGAAATCAAAGCTTGATGGTCTTGGAGTTAGGATCTTTTTACCCGTCTAGTTTTTTTTTTTTTAGATCGGATTTTTTGAATTTTAATTTCTAAATTTTCAACCCTCTTAGATAAGACATCAAATTCGTCCTTACTAGTAAGTTTCATTTTGAAGACTATTTCATCTCTTTTTGATTTTAAAATTGTGATAAGCTCATTAGTTAAATCTCTAGAGGAAACTAAGCCTTGCTCTACTAACTTTGTAATTTTTTCAAGTACAAATTTCGAATTTTTCATATATTTATAAATTAAGTTAATATATTTATATCTTAATTATAAAAATAAAAATGTTTATTAATAATATTGACCCAGTAGCGCTAGAAATTTTCTCATTTGAGGTACGATGGTATTCTTTAGCCTATATTATAGGTATAATCATTGGTTGGTATTTGGCAAAAAAAGTTTTCATAAAAAGTAATATAAAAGAAAAATTTGATGATTATATTAGTTATCTAATTATTGGTTTAATTTTAGGTGGTAGGCTAGGATACGTTTTTTTTTATAATTATGAGTATTATTCTCAAAATATTTTTGAAATACTAAAGGTATGGCAAGGAGGAATGTCATTCCATGGTGCAGTTATAGGGATAATCATAGCAAGTATAATTTTCGCAAAAAAAAATAATGATAATGTTTTTGAATATCTAGATATTGTTGCCTTGGTTTCTCCTGTGGGGATTTTCTTTGGAAGAATTGCCAATTTTATAAATTCGGAATTATACGGTTATGAAACTTCAGTGCCGTGGGCTGTACAATTCATTCAAATTGATGATTTATATCGACACCCTTCTCAATTATATGAAGCAGTACTAGAAGGAATAATATTATTTATATTACTAATATTTTTTAGAAATATTGAAAATTTAAAAAAACCAGGGGTATTATCCTCTCTTTTTTTAATTTTCTATTCAATTTTAAGATTTATTGTTGAATATTTTCGTGTTCCTGATGAGCACCTAGGATATATAATTTTTAAATTAACAATGGGTCAAACAATAAGCATTATATTTTTTATTATAGGACTGTCTTTATATTATTTTATAAATGATACTAAAAAAAAATCATAAAATACCACTCGATAAATTTGTTGACTTTTGTCTTTATGACAAAAAAAAGGGTTACTACATGAATAAAGACCCATTTGGAATAAATGGAGATTTTACTACAGCACCAAATATTTCAAGGTTATTTTCTGAAATGATTGCTATTTGGACAATAAGTTTTTGGGAAAATTTAGGACATCCAAAAAAATTTTATCTTATTGAATTAGGGGCAGGCAATGGTGAGATGATGAAAGTAATGATTGAAAGTTTTAAAAAATTTCCGTATTTTTTGAACTGTTGTGAAATAATTATATATGAAAAAAGTCCTTACTTAATTAAAAAACAAAAAAAAAACATCAAATTTAAAAATATAAAATGGATTAAAAATTTAAGTAAACTAAAAAAAAGACCAAGTATTTTTCTTGCAAACGAGTTTTTTGATGCAATGCCAATAAAACAATTTTTTAAAGATAGGGATGATTGGTATGAAAGATATGTCAAAATTTCTGAAAACGAAAAATTCAATTTTGTTAAACAAAAAAGTAATATAAAATATTTAGAAAAAAAATTAGGTCTTAAAATTTCAAATAAACAAAAATTCATAGAATATTCACCTTTAGGAATAAAGTACTTTAAGGATATATTTAAAATTATAAAACAAAACAAAGGTGGATTACTAATTATTGACTATGGTTATTTCACAAAAGAAATGAGAAATACATTAAAAGCTATTCACAAACAAAGTTATTCAAATATTTTTGAAAACATCGGTCACTCTGATATAACTTATAATATCAATTTTTATCTTATAAGCAAAATTGCGGAAAATTTCCAAAAATTTGATATTAGTTATACATCCCAAAGAAATTTTTTATTAAATTTAGGAATTTTAAAAAGAGCAGAAATAATTGGTAAAAATAAATCATTTAAAGATAAAGCAGATATATTCTATAGACTAAGAAGATTAATTAACGAAAACGAGATGGGGAAAATATTTAAAGTTATGTTAATTAAAAAATCAGCTAATAAATTTCATGTAGGATTTGAAGATTGATAAAATCAAAAAAATTATCAAAGTTTAAAGAAATTAGTCACGGTTTTTTTAATAAAAATGGCGGTGTATCGAAAGGTATCTATAAAAGTTTGAATTGTGGTATTGGTTCTAAGGATAAAAAATCTTATATAAAAAAAAATTTGAATATTGTAAAATTTAGACTTAACAAAAATTTAAAAAAAATTTTTTTTGTTAAACAATTCCATAGCAATAAATTTATATTTTTAAATAACAAAACAAATATTAAAACTAGAACTATTAATGCAGATGCAATTATTAGTGAAAAAAAAGGATTACCTATAGCCATATTGACAGCAGATTGTGTTCCAATTTTAATTTATGAAAATAAAAGAAAAATGATTGCTGCAATTCATGCTGGATGGAAAGGAGCTTATAAGGGAGTTATTCAAAAAGTTTTTAAGCATATGATGAATAAAGGTTGTGCTGCAAAAAATATGACTGTTGCTATTGGACCTTGTATATCAAAATCTAACTATGAAGTAAAAAAAAAATTTAAGGATAAGTTTATAAAAAAAGATCAAAAAAATATAAAATTTTTTAATAATAAAAAAAATAAGATTTATTTTGATTTATCAAACTTTATAAAAAAACAAGTTCAATTAAATGAAATTAAGAATATTGATTTATTAAATATCGATACTTTTAATAAAAAAAATAATTTTTTTAGTGCTAGGAGATCTCTTAAACTTAAACATGATGATTATGGTAGAAATATATCAATAATTGTGCTTAATTAATCTTTTAATGAAATTATTAACTGGAAACAGCAATAAACCTCTTAGCAAAAAAATTGCTAAATTCATGAGATCAAAGCTGGTCAACTCTAGTATTAGAAAGTTTGCAGATGGAGAAATCTATATCGAAGTAAATGAAAATATAAGAGGTAATAGTATATTTATAATTCAATCAATATCATCTCCTGCAAATGATAATTTAATGGAATTACTTCTTTGTATAGATGCCCTTAAAAGATCATCAGCGAAAAACATCACCGCTGTTATTCCCTATTTTGGTTATGCAAGACAAGATAGAAAAGTTATTCCTAGAACTTCTATTTCAGCGAAACTAGTCTCTAATTTAATTACAAAAGCAGGAGCAGATAGAGTCGTTACAGTTGATTTACATGCTGGGCAGATTCAAGGATTTTTTGATATTCCAGTTGATAACCTTTTCTCTACTCCAATATTTGCAAGACATGTTAAGAAAAGAATTAAAGGAAAAAATATTATTTGTGTAGCACCAGATGTTGGAGGAACTGAAAGAGCTAGAGCGCTGGGAAAATTACTCAATGTCGGTTTAGCTATTGTGGACAAAAGAAGACCTAAACCGGGACAATCTCAGGTAATGAACATAATTGGAAACGTAAAAGATAAAACATGTATTATTGTGGATGACATAATTGATTCTGGCGGTACTATTATTAATGCAGCTAAGGCTCTTAAAAATAGAGGTGCAAAAGAAGTTTATGTTTATATTACACATGGAGTACTTAGTGGAGACGCTGTAAAGAAAATAAAAAATTCAGTAATTAAAAATTTAGTTATTACTGATACAATTGATAATGTAGAGAAAGTTAAAAGTGCTAAAAATATCGAAGTTTTATCAATTTCAAGCTTAATGGGAGAGGCGATTAAAAGGATCTCTAATTCAACATCTGTTTCAGATTTATTTAAATAATTACCTTGTTTTATTTTTAAACTTGAGATAAAACCCCTTTTTTTATGATTTCAATAAATGCAACCTCTAGAGAAAACAAAACTAAGGGCCAACTTAGTGCTATCAGAAATGATGGAAAAGTACCTGCCATAATTTATGGTGGAGAGGAAGAAAACCAAAAAATTTCTATTTCAAAAAAATTGCTTAAATCAACAATCGAAAAAGAAAATTTTCTATCTAATATAATTACCCTCGCTGTGAATGGAAAAAATCAAAATGTACTACCAAGGGAAGTTGTTTATGATGTTTTAACTGATGAACCAATTCACGTAGATTTTTTGAGAGTTGTTAAAGGAGTTAAAATAAGAATTGAGGTGCCTGTTGAATTTATTAACCACGAAAAATCCCCAGGATTAAAAAGAGGTGGTGTTCTCAATATAGTAAGACGAAAAGTTGAGCTTAGGTGTCCAAGTGAAAAAATACCAGAAAAATTAACATTAGACCTTGATGGTGTTGATATTGGTAAAAGTTTTAAAATATCATCTGTGAAATTAGAAAATGATGTAGTACCAACTATTCAAGGTAGAGATTTTGTTATTGCTACTTTAGCTGCACCAACTGTAATGAAGGAACCTGAAAAACCAGCAGAAACTGAGGCGGTAGAAGGTGTGGAAGGAGCAGAAGGTGCTGAGGCAGCAGCCTCTCCTGATGGAGAGAAATCAGCTTCAGAAGGCGATAAAAAAGAAGGCGAAGACAAAAAGCCTGCTGACAAAAAGCTTGCTGAAACAAAAAAATAATTAATTAAATTAAAATTTCTATAAAATTTATGCTTTTATTTGTAGGTCTTGGAAATCCAACACCAGATAGTGAAAATAACCGACATAATGTTGGTTTCAAAATAATTGATGCGATTAACAAAAATTTTGGACTATCAAAACAAAAACCAAAATTCAAAGGTTTACTCACCACCGGTAACATAGAAGGTGAAAAAATTTATGCTATCAAACCTTTAACGTTTATGAATAATTCTGGTATCTGTATCAGAGAATTATTAGAATATTTTAAATTTGATGCAGAAGACGTGATCGTTTTTCATGATGATCTTGATGTGGAATTTGGAAAAATTAAAGCAAAATTTGGGGGATCAAGCGCAGGTCATAATGGTGTAGCATCTATTGATAAATTTATCGGTAAAGATTATTCAAGGGTAAGAATTGGTATTGGAAAACCAAAAAGACCAGTTGAGATTGAGGATTATGTTTTACAAAATTTTGATGAGGATGAGTTATTAGGTATTGAAAAAATTTCTAAGAATATCACAGACTCTATTCCAGATTTGATTAATAAAAAATTAGATTTATTTTCTAGTACTGTTAATAACAAACCATGAGTTTTAAGTGTGGAATAGTCGGTTTACCAAATGTAGGTAAATCAACTTTATTTAATGCATTAACAAATTCAAGTAAGGCGCAAGCAGCAAATTTTCCATTTTGTACTATAGAACCAAATATCGGTGTTGTACCTGTTCCAGATGAAAGATTAAATAATCTTGCAAAAATATCTAAATCAAAAAAAATAATTAATACTACAATTTCTTTTGTTGATATTGCCGGATTAGTCAAAGGCGCATCAAAAGGTGAAGGTTTAGGTAATAAATTTTTATCCCATATAAGAGAAGTGGACGCAATAATTCACATGATAAGATGTTTTGACTCTAGTGATATTCAAAATGTAAATTTAAATGTAGATCCAATTAGAGATCTTGAAATTATAGAAACTGAGATGAAATTAGCCGACCTGGAGTCTATAGAGAAAAGATTAGAAAAAAGTAATAAAAAAAATATTGATGAGGATCAATTAAAGATCCTAGAACTAGCTCAAGACATTATCAATAATGACAAGGATATTTCTAATTTAGAGAACTATTTTGAGAGAAAGCTCATTAATCTTAGCGGACTATTATCTCCAAAACCTAAAATATTTGTTTGTAATGTAGACGAACAAAGTATTAACAAAGGAAATGATTATACTAAAGCTTTTATAGAAAAATATGATCTGAAAAACACTATTATTATTTCTGCTGATATAGAGAATCAGATAAATGAATTGGAATTAAATGAAAAGAAAAACTATATGGAGATGATAGGTCTTAAAGCGACTGGATTAGATACATTAATTCAAAAAGGTTATAAAATTCTTGAGTTAGATACATTTTTCACTTCTGGCCCGGAGGAAACGAGAGCATGGACTATTCAAAAAAATTGTACAGCCCCAAAAGCAGCCGGTGAGATCCATACTGATTTTGAGAGAGGATTTATAAGGGCAGAAACAATTTCGTATCAAGATTTTATTACCAATGATGGTTGGGTGAACTCAAAGTTAAATGGCAAAATGCGTCTTGAAGGGAAAGACTATGTTGTTAAAGATGGAGATGTATTAAACTTCCGTTTCAATACGTGACCAAATTTTTTTCATACTAAAATAAACTAAAACAGTTAAAATTATTAAATATACAATTGCTTTAAATCCCATTTGATGACGCGACTCTAGATGAGGTTCAGCCGCCCACATTAAAAATGTCGTCACATCTTTCGACATTTGTTCAACTGTTGAATTCGTTCCATCAGCGTATTCGACTAAACCATCAGAAAGCTGATTAGACATTTTTATTTTATTGCCATACATATATTTGTTATAATAAACGCCATCATCTAAGACAAACCCTGCTGGAGGATCTTCATACCCTTGAAGAAGAGAATAAATATAGTCAACCCCACCTCCTCTGGCTTTTACTAAAACTGACATGTCTGGAGGATAGGCACCTCCATTGGCAGCTTGGGCAGCTTTAACGTTTTCATATGGCATCACAAATTTGTCAGATAATTTCCCTGATCTTGTGAACATTTCACCATCTGCATTTGGACCATCGGTAACTTCAAAAGATGCTGCAATTGCTTTTGCTTGTGCTTCTGAAAATTCAGGTCCACCTTCTTCAGCTAAATTTCTATAGCTCAAATATTTCATTGAATGACAAGAGGAACATACTTCAGTATAAACTTGGTACCCTCTTTGAAGAGCTCCTCGATCAAATTTACCAAAAAGACCTTTGAAACTCCAATCTGTTTTCAGATATTCAACTTTCTCTGCTGCAAAAGAATTATACTGTAATCCAGTTAACAATATTACTAAGAACGATATTCTAAAATAATTTTTCACTTATTTATTAAGTCTTCTCTGTTTCTTACGGTAGCAAAATTTGGTGATCCACCTAAAACTGATTCAGTTATACTTAATGGTACTGGTAAAGTTTTTTCTTTAAATCCTAAAACCGGTAATATTACTAAAAAATGAAGAAAATAGTATGCTGTAGCAACTCTTGCTACCAATAAATATAATCCTTCTGCTGGCATTGCTCCCACGTAACCTAAAATCAAAACATCAGCAACAAGGATCCAATAAAATTGTCTATATAAGGGTCTAAATACTGCTGATCTAATTTTTGAAGTATCTAACCAAGGTAGAGCAGCCAAAATAAAAATAGCAGATAACATAGCAACTACTCCCAAAAGTTTATCAGGAACTGATCTTAGGATTGCATAAAAAGGTAACAAATACCATTCCGGAACAATATGTGCTGGTGTTACCAGTGGGTCAGCTTCAATGTAATTATCAGCATGTCCCAATATGTTAGGTGTATAAAAAACAAAAAAAGCAAACACAATCATAAACATTAATAAAGCAAAACCATCTTTAATCACAATATAAGGATGAAAGGGCACTGTATCCTTTGATGGTTTTTTTATATCTATACCAACTGGATTATTATTTCCGGGAACATGTAATGCCCAAATATGTAGAACAACTAAACCCAAAATTAAAAACGGAATTAAATAATGAAGTGTAAAAAATCTAGTTAATGTTGGGTTATCGACCGAATAACCACCCCATAACCATGTCACTATTCCTTCACCGACTAGAGGAATCGCACTAAATAAATTTGTGATGACTGTTGCGCCCCAAAAACTCATTTGCCCCCATGGCAGCACATATCCCATAAATGCTGCAGCCATCATTAAAAGATAAATTATAATTCCAATTATCCATATTATTTCTCTAGGAGCTTTATAAGATCCATAAAATAAAGATCTAAATATATGAATATAAACCGCTAAAAAAAACATTGATGCACCATTTGCATGTATATATCTAATCAACCAACCATAATTGACATCCCTCATGATATGCTCGACGCTGTCAAAAGCCATATCGGCGTGAGCAATATAATGCATAGCTAATACTAAACCTGTCACGATTTGTGTTATCAAACAGAAAGTAAGAATGCCTCCAAATGTCCACCAATAATTTAAATTTTTAGGAGTTGGATATTCAGTCAAGTGATTAGCTAAAGTCAATAACGGTAAACGATCATTAAACCATTTACCAACTTTTGATGTAGGGGTATATTCGTGATCACTCATATAATTTATCCAATTTTTATTATGTTAGAATTTACAAATTCATATTTGGGGATTTCCATATTTGTTGGTGCAGGTCCCTTTCTAATTCTACCTGAAGTATCGTAATGTGATCCATGACAAGGACAAAACCATCCGTTATAATCTCCCTTCTGATCTAAAGGCACACAACCCAAATGAGTACAGACTCCTAGCATCACAAGCCACTCTGGATCTTTTGCTCGATCCTCATCTTTTTGGGGATCTTTTAAATCTTCGAGCTTGACTGATTTTGCTTCAGCTATTTCTTCTTGAGTTCTTCTTCTAATAAAAACAGGCTTTCCTCTCCACAATATTGTTATAGTTTTTCCTGGATTGACAGAACTAATGTCAACTTCTGTACTAGCCAATGCCTTTACTGAAGCATCTGGGTTCATTTGGTCAATCATAGGCCATATCGTTGCACCTACGCCCACAGCTCCAACAGCATATGTGGCTGTGAATAGAAAGTCTCTTCTTTTAGTTTTTTTTTCAGACATTGGTTAATTTCATTAAATATACTCAAAATAGATTTTTTCTACTTAAATATACGTTTCATATAATATAAAATATCAAATTTACTACTGAAAGAATGACACAGAATTTAATAAATCAAACGCCCAAAATTGCATTATTTGAACCTGATATACCCCAAAATACTGCGGCAATAATTAGAACATGTGCTTGCCTAGGAGCAAAACTTGAAATAATTGAGCCATGTGGATTCTTGTTATCTGACAAGAGATTTAGGAGAGTGGTCATGGATTATATGGATGAAAAAAATATCAATTTTTATCAAAGTGCCGATTCTTTCTTTAACTCTAAAAAGGGTAATAGAATTATATTGATGACAACTAAAGCTACGTTATCTTATACCAAATTCAAATTTGAAAGAAATGATACTATATTATTTGGAAGAGAAAGTTCAGGCGCTCCAGAATACATACATAAAATAGTAAACAATAAACTTAAAATACCCATGAAAGGTAATAAACGTTCTTTAAATTTAGCATCAACTGTTGCAATTGTTTTATCTGAATGTTTAAAACAAACAATATGGAACTAAATATTCAAAAAGATTTAACAAGTAATTGGTTTAAATTATTACAAGACGCATTTTGTAATGATATAATTAATCTTGAAAATAATAAGATAAAATTTAAATCAACCACATGGAAAAAAAACTCTAATAAAAATGAAGGGGGAGGTGAATACAGAATATTAAAGGGTGGAAAAATTTTCGATAAGGTTGGAGTAAATTTCTCAAAAGTATCAGGGGAGTTCCCAAAAAAATTTCAAAGAAATGTTCTTGGAGCAGAAAAAAATCCTAAATACTGGGCTTCTGGAATATCAGTAGTTATGCATATGAAGAATCCCTTAATGCCAGCGATGCATTTTAACACTAGATATATATCTACAACTCGTCAATGGTTCGGAGGTGGAATAGATTGTACTCCATCCAAAAAAGATAATAGAGAGAAAAAATATTTTCATAAAGCCTTAAATGAAATGTGCACTCGACATAATAAAAATTATTATAAAAAATATAAAAAATGGTGTGACCAATATTTTTATTTACCGCACAGAAATGAAACTAGAGGTATAGGTGGAATTTTTTTTGATTATAAAAAAAATAATTTTGAAAAAGATTTTAAATTTGTGAGAGATGTAGGTCTTACTTTTCAAACGATATTTAATAAAATAATTAGAAAAAAATTAAATAAAAAATGGACTGTTAAAGACAAAGAAACTCAATATATCAAGAGAGGATGATACACCGAATTTAATTTACTTTATGATAGAGGTACAAAATTTGGATTACAGACTGGTGGTAATATTGAGGGAATTTTAATGTCCCTTCCACCTTTAGCGAAATGGAAATAAATGGATAAAGAGCCTATTACACTTAAGGGATTGGAAAAATTAAAAGAAGAATTAATTATTTTAAAAGAAAAAAAAAGACCAGAGATTGTTGCTGCTATTGCTGAAGCTAGATCACACGGTGACCTGAAAGAAAATGCTGAATATCATGCGGCTAAGGAAGAACAATCATATAATGAAGGTAGAATTACTGAAATAAATGACATTATATCTAGAGCAAATGTAATTGATGTAACAAAAATTAATAATGAAGGTAAAGTAATTTTTGGTTCTACAGTTTTTTTAGAAAACTTAGATAACAAGGAAAAAATAAACTATAAAATTGTTGGAAAAGATGAGGCAGACTTAAAAAAACAACTAATATATTTTAGATCTCCTATTGGAAAAGGACTAATAGGAAAACATAAGAAAGATCTAGTTGAAATCGAAACTCCTGCTGGGACAAAAAATTTTGAAATAAAAGATGTTAAGTATATTTAACGGCTTATAATTTTATCAATTTGCTTATTTGATATTTGAAAATTATTTTTTACCCATTCCTCTTCAATTATCTTTAATTTTTTTCCAAGTGTCCTACCCTCTTGCATGGCATATTTTTCCATCAAAATCTTCGCTGTTATTGGTATTTTTGGTAGAATTTTAGATTGAAATTTTTCAATTAAGCTTAAAAGTTTTTTATCAGCTTTTTTTTGAGAAAATAATCTATAACTCAAAATGTCGAGCACTGATTGTTTTCCATTATAATACATAATTTTATTTAAATTATTCTCTGAAAAAGATTTTATATTTATTTTTTCTTTATAAAAACTCGCAATATTTTTTAATCTTTTTTGATCATCTTTAGAAATATTAAATTTATATATAAAATAATCAATGTTATCTGATATATCAATAATCAATAAAGAGAGTAAAAAAATAAAATCACCTTCATCAAGTTTTTTCTTTGCAAAAAAGTTTGGATTTGAAATTATATTTAGATTTTTTATTTCTGGGAAAATTATTTCAAATATTTCTAAAGAAAATTTATCGTTATGAAGTTTAATCAAAATGTTAGACCTTATAAATTTCTTTAATTCATCTAACAATCTATCTTTAGATAAATTTGAAATACCTAATAAATTTTTCTTAATAATCTTTAAGGTATTTAAATCATGTTTAGATTTTGAATAGCCTAAGAAAAATCTTAAATAACGAATAATTCTTAAAAAATCTTCCTTAATTCTTAATTCGGGATTTCCAATAAACTTAATTACACCATTTTTTAAATCTTCCCTTCCATTGAAGGGATCAAATAAGTTTCCATCAATATCAGAGTAAATTGAATTTATTGTAAAATCTCTTCTAGAAGCATCTTTCCTCCAATTATTTGAAAATATTACTTCCGCATGTCGTCCGTCTGTTTTTATGTCTTCTCTAAGACTTGTTATTTCAAATTTATATCCGTTTAAAACAGCAGTTATTGTTCCATGCTTTAGCCCTGTCTCATAGTAGTTAATATTATTATTTTTTAAAACTTCGCAAACTTGATATGGGTTTAAATTCGTTGCAAGATCAATATCATCTACATCTTCTTTTTTAATTATTTTTCTTATACAACCTCCAACATATCTTATTTCACTTGTAGGAGAAAATTCATTTATTGAATCGAATATTTTTTTTACTGGTGTGTCTTTAGATAAAACTTTGATATTTTGAACAACATAATTAAAATTGTTTGTTCTTTTAATGAATTTATCAATTAATTTAATCATATTTGGCTGGGGCGCTAGGATTCGAACCTAGGATGCAGGTACCAAAAACCCGTGCCTTACCACTTGGCTACGCCCCAATATCATCTTC
>MDTB01155514.1_pt1 | contig 16969 bp, 15 predicted proteins | sample 811161 | NCBI WGS metagenome assembly MDTB01 (sample SAMN05326650, study PRJNA326480) | marine metagenome | isolation source: seawater | place: Mediterranean Sea | collected 2009
AATAATTAATAAATAATTTTTTTGAAATTGTTTTATTAGAGTTTGAGAAAATTTTTTTTAGGTTGAATGCAGTGTAAGATCCATGAATCAATTGTATAATCATTAGTGTTCTTAATAGGAATGATATTTTAGTGGTTTCTAAATCAGTTAAATTTATAAATGAATATATTTTTGCATAATTACCAATAATAATTGATATTACACTTGATAATATTATTGCCCAATAATATTTAATAGACTTACTTAGTAATTCAATAACTTTTGAAAACTCAAAAGTTATCTCCATCCTCAAAAGTAATCTAGAGATATAAAAAAACAAAAATATTAATGTGGGTAGGAAGAAGTAATTTAAATTTATTACTCCATCAAAATAATAAAACAAAATGATTATAAAAGCTGTAATTAGCTGAACTGGTATAGACCAAGCAAATATTAGAGAAGGATTAGATGATAACCTAAAGTATGCCCTGTACATATTTATAATACACAAATATATCCCTCTAATGAATACAAAGTAAACTAAGGCAATATTAATAAAAGAAAATTTAAAAAATATTAAAATAATTATAGAAAATAACAATATATACAGAGTTAATAAAAAATTGAATAATTTTAATAAAGAAAAAGTATATAATTTATATTTTTTATGAAACCTGAACGAATATGTCATGTAGCTCCTAGTTCCAAAATCAATGAAGATATTCACTATAAGAGCAATTGAATAAATAAATTCTATGCTATTATAAAGATTTTTATCATTAAAAAAATGTAACAATAACAACGGTGTTACGTATGCAACTAACTTATCAATAACATTTAAGAAAGCAAAGCTATAAAAATCTGATTTAAATTTTAAATATTTCAAATTTTACCTTTTGTTAAAAAAATTTTGTCTGCATTTTTTTTTAAATTAAAGAATTTGTCTAAAACTTTTATATTTGTTTTATATTTTATAAAATTACTTCTTATGTTTTTTAATTTTTTTAATTTTTGATTAATATTTTCTTTAGAATTAATTACAACACCAATTTTTTTTTCAGTAACAAATTTCGAAAGTTCATTGGCTTTATTTGATAAAACTATTATGGGCAGGCCATTATTTAAATAAGTCAGTAATCTTCCTGGATAATTTACGCTTTGTATTTCCTCTTTTAAAGAAATTATTCCATACTCATAATTACTCAAAAATTTTATATATTTTTTAAAAGATACTTTTTTATAGTAATTAATATTTAATTTTTGAAATTTTTTTAAATTTGAGGTGTTCATTCCATCACCAAGAACACATAAATTTGAATTATTACTCCTTATTCTTATCCTTGAAAAAAAATTATAAACTTTTTCAATATCTTGTCCTCCTCCTAAATTTCCACTAAATATGAAGCTATTAAAAATTTTTTTATTTTTAGAACTTATATTTTGTTTTTTAATCCAATTTGGAAGGTGTGTTATATTTGTTAAATTTGTTTTTTTTTGTAAATACTTAACATTTGATAAAGACTCAACCCCAATATTATCGAATTTTTTTAAAAAAGAATTTAATTGATTAATATAAAATTTTTTTAAAAAAAAATTTTTTATATAACCACATTCAATTGCCCAGTAAGGAAAAATATCTCTTAATATTAGATAACTTTTAATTTTATTTTTAAAAATAATTTTACTAATTAAATAATTAAAGAATATTGAAGGTGAGTAACAAATTAAATAATTTGGATTAAATTTTTTTACTATTTTATTTGTTTTGAAATACAATATATATTGCATTAAATATTCAAAAAAACCTCTCACAAATAAGTATTTACTTTTTATTGGTCCACAAAAAATGTTAACTTCACCTTTAGAATTTTTCAATGAATTTTGGATTTTGTCTCTTGGAACAATTATTAATACCTTATGACCTATTTTTTTATAATAATCTTGAAGATCATAAATAATTTGAGCAGCTGCAGTTTTATCAGGCTTAAATGAGTCTGCTATTATTAATATATTTTTATTTTTCAGAATTAATTTTTAAATATTTACTTTTTGTAATTGAAAAGATTTCAACGTCATAATATTTACCAGATTTAAAAAAAGCTTCTTTAAAATAACCAGTTTGAGACATTCCTGCCTTAAGATTACTTTTCTTGGATGATATATTTCCCTTGCAAACTCCTGTCCACATAGAATTTAAATTTAATTCTTGAAAGGCATAATTTTGCATTAATTTTAAAGACTCGGTACCTGAACCTTTGGCAGCTCTTTTATCTCCTATTAATCTTCCATATGAGCATCTTCTATTAATCCAATCAATTTGAGTTAAAGAACAATTTCCAATGTGTTTATGTGTTTTGTTACAAATAGCAAATAAAATGGAGTTTTTAGATTTTAGATTTAATTTATAATAATTTTCTAAATCTTTAGATGAAACAGGAAATTTACCTGTCTCTAAAAAAAAATTGTTTTTTTTAAAATTTATCCATTTTAAATATTTATGTGTAATATCTTTTTTTACAAATTGTCTTAAATAAATTTTTTTTCCGGTTAAAAATGGTAAACTTTTTTTAGCAAGTAACATGTTTAATAATTTTAATATGTTTTTTTTTCAATTGCGAATCTAGTTTTGACAGACGTAAATTTGTTTTTTTTTTATAAATAATGTTTCTAATTTTTACAAGAAAGTAATTGTCTAGTAAAAGATCGATTACATACTTTGGAAAAAATATATCTAACTTAAAATTGTAGTATTTTGTTACTAGTTGAATAAATTTATAGGATCCAAATGGCATCACTACAAGTTTTATTTTAAAGTATTTAGCAGCATTTATAAGGATTAAATTGTCAGGGCCTTGAAGGAAACCATGACATTTGAGAAACATAAGATTGGCAATTCTATTTTTATCATTCTTTATGAATTTTTTAATATCTTTTTCTAACTTGAAATTTTTATTTTCTTCTATTTTAATTAGGTAATAGAAAAAAGAAAAATAAAATGATTTATAATAATCACTTAAATTTTCAATATTATATAAATTTTTTTTAAATTTTAAATTTATTATTTTCATGAAAATTTTTGAAATAAGATTATTTGGAAAATGTATTAAAAATCTTGCAATAAAATTAGCGATAGTGTACTGGGATGGACCAAAAGAAAGAACGCTATCACATGATTGTCCACTAATGATTGCAATATTATTTCCATATATTTCTTTAATCTTTTTTACTCCAAAAAAATGGAGTAAACTAAGATGGTATTCAAAGAGCATATAGTGTTTAAAAAATGACTTTGGAATTTCATCACTTATTTTTATATTAATTATTTTAATTGCCTTGTTATACCTCTGACAATACAATTTAGCTAAATTCAGATTTTTTAAAGTCTCCTCTGTTTCTGGAAAAGTATGGAGATAAACAGGCGTAAAGTTAACTTTATTTTTATTTAAATTCTGAAAAAGAAGACAAGAGTCTTTACCTCCCGAAAATAATAAAATATTTTTTTTTTTATGATGTTTTATTTTAATTGATTCTTCATCTAAATATATTTGTAATAAATTGACTAACTTTTTTAAATTTGGTTTATTTTGATTTTTTTCAAAATAAATTTTTTTTTTAAATTTTCCATCATAATTGTAAATTGTACATGGCTGAAATTTAAATAATTTTTTTATAAAAGTTTGATTACCTGGTGTATAATTTTTAATTAAAAAAAAATTGAAAATATTTTTACTCAACCTATTTTTAAAATTTTTAATTTGTTTTAGATTATTAAAAATAAAGATTTTATTATTTATATAGTAATAGTATACTCTAAAATTTGATACTGGATCAGTTATAAAAATAATACTTTTTTTTTTTATTATTATAATAAAGAAATATCCACTTATATTTTTTATTTGACTAAAAATATTTTTTTCATCAATTCTATTTGGAACTAATCCTATTGGTGAACCAAATATAAAAATATTTTTAATTTTATATTTTAGGTTATTTAAATTTATATCGATTATTTTTTCTTCAATTTTGATTTTTTTTTGAAAAATCATAAATAATTATTTAATTTTTTAGTTGATATATAGTTTTCATACATTTGATCGATCTGGGTTTTCCAAGATTTAATTTTGATATTAAATTTTTTTTTAAATTTTAAGCTTGATAAAGATCTATCAATTTTAAAAGATATATTTGGATGAATTTTTATTTTTTTTTTATATTTTGCTTTTATCATTTTTAACAATTGATATTTTGAAATTTTCTTAGATGATAAATTATATAAACCTTTATCAAATTTTTTATTTTTAATTATATTTGTTATTATTTTTGATAATTCTAATGTTGTAACACCTGAAAAATAAGCATTTTTAAAACCATAACAGTCCTTTTTTTGACTCAAAAACCAATTTAATAAGCTTTTTTTAGATCTATTTTTTTCATGACCTATAATAGATGTTCTGATTACAAAAGAATTTTTTTTAATTTTATCTTCAGATTTCTGTTTTGATCGTCCGTATTCATCTTTTGCATTTGGCTTGTCTTTTTCTGTATAATTCCCTTTACTACCATCAAAAACGCAATCTGTACTAAAATGGATATGATTATAATTTAATTTTTTTGAATATTTATCTAAATAAATTGGAAAGTTTGTATTTACCCAAAATAAGTTATTTTTTTTTTTACTTTGCAATTTTTGCTTAATTATACCAGTACAATTTATAACATAATTGGGTTTAACCTTTTTAATAATATTAAGAATTTGACCTGTTTTTAAAATATTTACATTTTTGAAAAAATATTTATTTTTTTTTCCATTGGAATTTCTACTAGTAGAATAGACTTTATATGAATTTTTACTTAATTCCTCATAAACTTTGTGACCTAACATACCATCAACCCCTAAAATTAATATTTTAATTCCAGAGTCTTGGATCAATAATTTTTTTTTCATTTGTAAAAAATTTATAGTTATATTTAATCTTTTTATTTAATCTGATAATAGATAGTATTTTTTTCAGTTGATATTCGTTGTCGATTCCTATTATAAATTTATTAATCCACTTTTGTTTTTTTATATAATCTAAGCATAATTCTAAGTTTGTAATTCTATACTTATTTGAAAAATTTTCTATTTGAGTAAAAGTATTTAGAAATTTCTTATGCTTTATTATTTTATTAGTGTTTTTTAATAATAATCCTTGTAAAAAAATTGACCTTGCAATAAATTTTGAACCTTTAGACCTCAGTTCGGAAGTATTTTTTTTGGTGAATGTATTATTTAATATATTTATTGGAATTTGTATGTAGTCAAATCTAAGATTACTTTTTTTTATTAAATTCAAGTCTTTGATGTCATAAATGGAAATACCAATTTTTAATTTTGGAATAGTTTTTGAAAAATTTTTTAAAATTAAATAGTTTTTTTTTAAATTTTCAACTGAATATTTATCAATATTATGGATCATTAAACAATAGATATTTTTTTTAATTGAAAGTATTTCTTTTAAAAATAATTTGGTTTTAATATTATTTACTTTAATTTTATAAAATAGTTTTGTCTTATTATAGAAATATCCACTGAAAGAGGACAGATTTTTATAGTCATTTGAGCAATCAAAAAAATGAATATTTTTTTTTTTTAAATAGTTAAAGATTATTTCTAAGTTTTTTTTTTTTATTTTTTTTTTATCTAAACCATATAATTTTGAAAAATTTGCAGTACCTATTATTAATTTCATTTAAATTTATTTAATAGGTAAATAATTTTTTTTATAGCATTTTTTTTTAAATCTGGAAAAATAGGTATTGATAAAGCAGTATCATAATATTTTTTTGCATTTACAAATTTTTCATTTTTTTTATCTTTATAAAAATAATGGTAATTAATTGGTATATAATGTAAAACAGTCGTCACTTTATTTTTTTTTAGATAACTATAGAGTTTTTTTCTATCCTTTACCTCATTACACTTTATTATAAATAAGTGCCAAGAACTGAGATTGTCTCTATAAATATTAGGTAATGTTAATTTTGAATTTTGAATTAAATTCAGATAATTTTTAGCTATCTCTCTTCTTTTTTTAATAAATGAATTAAGTCTCTTTAGCTGAGAAATACCAAGAGCGCATTGAAAATCTGTTAGCCTAAAATTAAATCCAATATCTACTGCCTCATAATACCAATCATAGTTTACTTTACTTTTATCAAAAAAATTTTTCTTATTTTTATTAATACCGTGTGACCTTAATAATTTTATTTTTACATCATTTTTTTTTATTTTTGAAAAAACTGCCCCACCTTCTCCAGTTGTTATTGACTTGATTGCATGAAAACTAAAAATACAAAAATCTGAATATTTGCATGATCCAACTTTATTGCCCTTATATTCGCTTCCTACTGCGTGACTTGCATCTTCTATTACTTTAAATCTAAATTTTTTAGATAATTTATAAATCTTTTCCATTTCACATGATAGACCAGCAAAGTGAACTACTATTATTGCTTTTGGCAATTTTTTTTTCCTCGCTGCAATTAAAAGATTTTTTTTTAAATTGTTAACATCAATGTTTCCATCATGATTTATATCTAAAAACTCAACTTTAGCTCCACAGTGGATTATTACATTTGCAGTAGATACAAAAGTATTAATACTTGTCCAAACTATGTCATTTTTTGATATGTTAGCTGCCCTACATGCAAGATATAAGCCAGAAGTCGCACTGTTAACTACTGCACAAAATTTTGCGTTAAAATTTTTTTTTAAAGCTTTTTCAAATTTTTCTACTTCTGGTCCTTGAGTAAGAAAATTTGACTTAAGTACTTTATTTACAGCAGTAACATCTTTTTTATTTACTGATTGTCTTGAATAGGGAATTGTCATTTTTTTTTAAAAATTTTTTAATATCATTTAAATTGTTTAAAAATTGTTTATTTTTTATTGAACTATATTCAAATTCTTTTGAAATAAGCTTACCTTTTTCTTTTAAAGAATTTGTAAAATAATTTTTCTTTTTAAAAAAAATAATTGAAGGCATTACAACATAATGATTATTAAACTCTATGATGCTTTTAAAAGACTCTACAGAAATTAGACTTTCGTGCATTTTTTCTCCTGGACGTATGCCTATATTTGTAATTTTAGCTTTTTGTGATAATGATAATATTAAATCAATAATTCTAAATGAAAACAATTTTGGAATAAATATTTCTCCTCCTTTCATCATTGCAATTGATTTAATGACAAATTTAACACTATCTTCTAATGAAACAAAAAATCTCGTCATATCTTTATGGGTGAGTGGAAATGAATTTTTTTTTTGATTTAAAATATCTTTGTAAATTGGTAAAACTGACCCTCTAGAATCCATTACATTACCGTATCTTACTACTGAAAAAGTTATATCATCTGAACCAACTAGGTTATTCGCTGCAATAATTAATTTATCTGCTGCTAACTTTGTTGCACCATATAAATTTATAGGATTAACAGCTTTATCTGTGGATAAAGCTATAGTTTTTTTAACCTTATTTCTGATTGCTGCCTCAACTATATTTTGAGCACCTAAAATATTTGTTTTAACAAACTCAAAAGGATTATATTCTGCTGTATCAACTTGTTTTAACGCTGCTGCATGTACTATTATATCAACACCTTTTGTAGCTAAAATAAGCCTATCAAGCTCTCTTATATCTCCTATAAAAAAACGTACATTTTTATAATGACCTACTTTTTTTTTAAATTCATATTGCTTTAACTCATCTCTTGAAAATATAATTAATTTTTTAGGTTTGTATTTTTTAAGAATTGTGTGCGCAAATACTTTGCCAAAAGAGCCTGTTCCCCCTGTTAGAAATATAGTTTTGTTTTGAAAGTAATTTTTCATTTAAATTAAATTTCCTTTTTTTTAAACCAAATTCATCTAAAGTAAAGGTCAGAATGATTTATTAAATCATAAGTAATAAAGATAATGATCAATATAATAATTATTTTAATTTCTGCAATTTTATCAATTGTTTTTTTCATTAATTCAAAAAAAATTGCAAATATTTTTGATTTATATGACTTTCCTAATGAAAGAAAAATTCACAAAGAACCCATCCCACTTATAGGTGGTTTAATATTACTTTTAGTATTAACATTTTTTTATATACTAATAATTTTCCTCAGTGACTTTAATGTTGTTAATTCTCATACATTGATAATTTCAATCTATATAATTACTATTTTTGGAATTTTAGATGATAAAAAAGATATAGGACCAAATATAAAATTATTATTTTTTATTTTTTTCTTTTTAATACATTTTTATCTTAATGATTATTTGGTTATTAATAATTTAAAATTTAGTTCATTTAATTATGATTTCAATCTTGGGATTTTTAGTATTATATTTACTATATTGTGCTCATTACTTTTAATTAATGCAATAAATATGAGTGATGGCATAAATGGTTTATCAGCCTCAATACAAATAATAATTTTTTTATTTTTAATTTATTTTAATTTTAACAACATTAGTTTAACAAATAGCACTTCAAACTTTTCTGACTATTTTATTATCTTTTCTTCATTTTATATTTTAATTTTAATGATATTCTTAATTTTTAATATGTATGAAAAAGTGTTTTTAGGAGATGGTGGTACTTTTTTAATTAGCTTTATTCTAATAAACTCTCTTTTATTTAATTATAAAAATTTGCAATTTTTTTATCCTGAAAATATCTTAATGCTTTTATGGATACCTGGTTTAGATATGTTGAGAGTTTTTATTATTAGGATATTGAGCAAAAAGAATCCCTTTAATCCAGATCGAAATCATTTTCACCACGTGTTAAAAAAAATATTTAATAATAATATTTATTGTTTAATTTATTATATTACCTTAATTTTATTATCTAATATAAGTGTAATTAAATACCCACAACATAGTCTAATAATATTAATTCTTACATCAGTAATATATTTTATGACGATATATTTTGAGAAGAGAAAAACTTAAAATATGTTATTAACAAATAACGAATACAATATACTTTCTAGTTTGATATTTTTATTATTTACTGGATATATATTGGGTGAAGCAATAATTAACTTATTCTTAGTAATAAATTTTATATTTATTTTTTACATAATAATTAAGAACTTTAATAAATATAAATTTGACTATATTTCTATCGCATTAATATTTTTCTTTTTTTTTTATTTAGTAAGTTTAGGTTTATTTACATCTGAAAACAGTTTTTTAAAAAATTTCGCTTACATACGATTTATTATTCTAGCTGTAGCTATTATGTTTTTAATAAATTCAGATAATAATAAAAAATTTATTTATTATTTACTATTAATATCCCTAGGCTTTATCTCAGTGGATGCTATTTATCAGAGTATTTTTGGACATAATTTATTTGGATTTGAAAAAAATATAGAGAGAAGATTGACTGGTATATTTGATGATGAAGAAGTTTTGGGCTCCTTTTTAAGTAAATTTTTTTTGCTGTGTGCAATTATTTTTTGTTCTTTTAGGAAAAGTAAATTAGAGAGTTATTTATTTTATTTTTTTAGTATAATTATTCTAATAACCATTTATCTTTCTGCTGAAAGACTAGCTATATTTGCTATCACAATATTTTTGGGTACTTTTCTTTTGCTTCAATTTAAGAAAAATATACATAAATTTTATTTTTTGATTTTAAGTTCTTTAATTTTATTTACATTTGTAAATACTTCAGAGCATCTCAAAATAAATGTAATGGCAAAAACTCTGTCACAAATAGGATTTAATAAAATATCTTATTATATTGTAAAAAATTCTTCAACTTATGATGAATGGGGAATTTACGTACAAGGATATGAGGAATTAGATGAATTAACGGATATAACGCCTCAAAATTTTATTTATGATAAATTTGGAATTCAAGTATCAAGTAAAAACATTTATGATGCTCACTATACAACTGCTAAAAATATATGGAAAGATAATTACTGGTTTGGTGCTGGCGTTAAGTCTTTTAGTAAAAATTGTAGTAACGTAAAATATGAATTAATAGATCATCCTTACAATAAAGTTAAGTGTACTACGCACCCACACAATATTTATTTTCAAATATTATCGGAAATTGGTTTAGTAGGTTTCATTCTTTTTTCTTTAATTATTATTTACATAATTTTTAAAAATTTAAAAAATATATTCGAAAGTAAAAAAAATATTTTATCGATGCTAGGTCTAATTATAATATTTTTACCTTTGCCAAGTGGAAATTTTTTTAGTACTTGGTATGGTAGTATCTTATGGATATTTTTGGGTTTTAATTTTAATAATTTTTTATTTAAAAAACCTTAAAAAACTATAAAATAAACTAGAAGAAATACTTCTTAAGATCAAAATAATTTTAATAATTAAGGAATTAATTTCAAGAATATCGCTTTGCTTAACATAACTATTATAAATTTTTTTTGAAATCAAATTTGAATTTTTTTTTTTTCTAGCTTTTCTTATTTTTACATTATTTTCAATATAGGCGTTATCATCAAAATCAGTATTCATGGGACCAGGATATACTGTTAAAAATTTACCTTTTTCGTATTCTAACTTTAAAACTTCAAAAATTTTATCAACTAATATTTTAGATGAGGAATAAATTGACATATTTGATAAAGGAATTTTTGATGCATAAGAGGAAACATAAATATATCTAAAACTCTCATTAAAATGGATAGATCGATTTAAAATTTTGAGATAACTTAAGGCGTTAACCTTTAAATTATCCTCAATTTTTGAAATTTTCAGATCTTTAAATTTTCCAAAATATCCTTTTGCACTACAAAAAATAATTGCTTCGATGGTTTGGCTTTCAGTTTTTATATAATTGCAAACATTATCAACTTGAGTTGAGTCAGATAAGTCACACTTAAAATAATCACAATTTATATTTAAGTCTTTTATAATTTCACATGCTTTTTTAAGTTTATCTTCATTCGATGAAATAATTGTGATTAGTTTTTTTTCATTTCCAAAAGTCTTTGCAATCTCTAATCCTAATCCAGAACTGCCACCAAATATAACAATTTTTTTAATCATGTATTATCAAATTACTTGCTAATTTTGCATAAATCATAATTGTAAGTTGAGGATTGTAACTTGTTGGAAATGGAAACACACTAGCATCAACTATAAATAAATTATCAAAATTAAAAACTTTAAAATTTTCATTTACAACACCACTATCTTCATTTTTTCCTATACAACAAGTTCCAAATAAATGAGATGCAGTTAATAATAAGTCACCAATTTTAATATTTTTTAACAACTCATTAATCTCTGACATATTTGTTGTTGAATTATTTTTGTTTAGTATGTTGGGAAATACATTCTCTGCTCCAAGACTAAATAAAAATTCAGAAATTTTTTTGATATATTCTTTAACTTTTAAAAATTCATTATCTGAAATATTAAAATTAAGTTTATAATCAAAAATATCATTTTTAATATAGCCTTTATCTGATGAAGACACATTGTATACCCAAGAAGAAATTTTCTTTAATTTTCCAAAAGAATCATCAAAATTTAAAGATGGTAACCTAGCTAAAAGAATTTCTTCTGGCACATTTTGATTTGAAAATTTTGAAAATTTTTTATCATTTGTAATAATTTCAATAGCATTTAAAGTTCCCTCAATTTCATTTTTATTTCTCGGAAAAAGTCCATCAACTGCACCACTTAAATGACATGAAAATCTTTTTCCTAAATTTTTATTTTTAATTTTTGATCTCATTAAAAGTTTTGCACTTTCTAAAACACCACAACTAATTATTAATTTTTTTTTAATTTTGATAAAAAATTCTTTTTTTTTTTGCTTACTTATGCACATTATCCCCAAAACTTTATTTTTTTCTTTGATAATTGATTTAACCTCTGTATCAACTAAAATATTCATTCCATTATATTTTCTTAAAATAATATTTTCAATTGAATGCCCTGATAATATTTTATTATAAAAATTTTGCTCAGGTAAAGCTCTTTCAGATAGTTTACAGTCCCAATTTTTTTTTTTAACTTCCTGAAGTAGTTTGCTATCTTTAAGAAAGTCATCATTATCTCTTTTGATATTAAATTCACGTTTAATTTCTTTTTGGTATTTTAACAGATTGTCAAAAGAAAAATCTTTATTATTAGTTTTTGTTTCATTAATTATTTCATCACAAAAATTTTTATCTAGCGGCTGCATAATTGAACCGTTTATTGTAGTTGAACCTCCTAAAGAAATACCTTGTAAAATTGGTAGAGATATATTTCCACTAGCGTATTGATAGCCAGAATTTTTCCAGACTTTTTTAAGAGAATAATAGAATTCTTTTCTTAAATTTTCACTTTTAATATTAGGACCTCTTTCTATAAGTAAAACATTTTTATTTTTTTTTTTTAACTCATCAAAAACTATGCCACCAGCTGCCCCAGAACCAATAACAACAAAATCATACTCTACATTATCTAAATTCATTTAAATTTCCTTTATAGATTGGATATAGAATGATTATTGATTGACTTTTCAATGCAACAATTCCTCTTGATAAAATATTAATGTTTAAATCTATTAATTTTTGAATAAATTTTTCTTTTTGTTCAAGCTTTATAAATTTAAAAAATTTAAGATAGAAAATAAATGAACTAACATTCATAAAAATAATAAATAGAATAAATTTAACTTTTAGTGCTAGATCAAAATTATCAAATATTAAATATAGTCTTATTGCAAAATTTAATTTTAATTTTTTGTTTATCTCAAATTTTTTTGGGAAAAAAAAAATAAAAAGCTCAAAATTCCAGAAAAAAAACCAACAAATTTTTTTTTTGAGCATATTATTTTTGTCTATCAAAAATAGCAATATCAGACAAATTTAAAGTTTGATAAGGTATTAAATTCAATATATTAAATGTGATAATCTAACATGAAATTAATTACAAATCCTGAAGAAATTGTAACAATAGTTAAATCCTATAAAAAAAATTCTTTTAAAATTGTCCTGGCGCATGGCACTTTTGATTTATTGCACGTAGGTCATATAAAACATCTTAAATTTGGCAAAAAATTTGGAGATAAATTGATTGTTTCAATTACAGCTGACAAGTTTGTAAAAAAAGGTCAGGGACGACCTCATTTTAATCAAACTTATAGAAAAGAGATGTTAGAGTCTTTAAAATTTGTAGATTATGTATTTATTGTAAACCATCCTAGTGCAATTCCTGCCATAAAGATTGTAAAACCAGAATTCTACCTAAAAGGAGAAGAGTATAAGAATAACTCAAAAGATATTACCAATAAAATTAAAAAAGAAAAATTAGAAGTAAAGAAATATAGAGGCAAGATAATATATTCCAATGAAGTAACCTATAGCTCATCTAATTTAATAAATAATTATTTTGAGAACTTTTCAGACGAATTAAAGAACAAAATTCAAATAATTAAAAAAAAAAATATTATTAGTAAAATTTTAGATAATTTAAAAAATATACAAAATAAAAAAATTCTTTTGATTGGTGAAACTATAGTTGATGAATATAAATATGTTCAGCCTTTAGGAAAAACACCAAAAGAAAATTTAATATCAAATCTTCTTCAAAAAAACGAAGTTTTTGCTGGTGGGGTATTAGCTGCTGGGGTTCACTTATCATCATTTTCAAGAAATGTTAATGTACTCACCTCGTATGACAAGCCAGATTTAAATAAAATTATAAAAAGTTTTGGATCAAACCTGAAAATTACAAACTTAAAGCTTAAAAGTTTAAAAACTATAGAAAAAATTAGATATGTAGAAACCGGTTTAAATAGAAAATTATTCCAAATTTATAAGATGATAGATAAGCCTATCACTGTTAATGATGAAAAAAAAATACATTCCTATTTAGAAAGATATATTAAAAAATTTGATTTAGTAATTGTAAATGATTTTGGTCACAACTTCCTAACATCAAAAACAATTGCATATATTCAAAAAAACGCAAAATTTTTATCAATTAATGCCCAAAGTAACAGTGCAAATCAGGGATATAATTTAATTACAAAATATAAAAATGCTGATTATATTTGTATTGATTATCCTGAGGCAAAATTGGCTGCAAAAAACAAATTTTTATCTCCAGAAGATATATACAAAAATATTCTTTCTAAAAAAATTAATTCAAAAAAATTTGCGATTACTTTAGGGAAAGATGGATCAGTAGTTTTTGAAAAGAACAGATCATTCAAAATGCCAGTATTTTCTAACAAAGTTGTTGATACAATGGGAGCTGGTGATGCCTATTTTGTAATAACGAGCTTATTTGCTAGCTGTGGATTTAAGATAGATGAAATTGCAATGATAGGTAATACAATTGGATCACTTAAAACAAATATTAGGGGTCACAGTAAAAAAATTGATTTAGAAAACTTTCTATCGTATTTAAGCACAATATTAAAATAATGAATAAAAAAATAATATTGATACTTGGTGGTGGAGGTTACGTAGGTTGTAATCTTGTTCGAAAACTTTTAATTTTGGGTCACTCTGTAATTGTTTACGATCTATTTCTTTATAAAAAAGAAATTTTTTTAGATATAAAGAATAATAAAGACTTAAAATTAATAAACGGAGATATTAGAGATCTAAATAAGCTTGAGGGATTAATGGAAAATGTAAATATTGTAATCCACTTAGCATGTATTTCCAATGATCCTTCATATGAACTAAACCCAAAGTTAGGTGAAGATATAAATTTTACTTGCTTCCCAAAACTTATTAATAAATTAAAAAAATTTAAATTAGAGCAATTTATATACGCATCCTCATCAAGTGTTTATGGTGTGAAAGAAGAAGAGTCAGTAACCGAAGATTTAAAAGCTGAACCAATGACAGATTATTCAAAGTTTAAATTAGAATGTGAAAATATTCTCTTAAATGACGAAGGTAAATTTATAAAAACAGTTATAAGACCTGCTACTGTTTGTGGTTACTCTGAGAGACAAAGACTTGATGTAATTGTAAATATCCTAACAAACCACGCATTTTTTAATAATAAAATAATAATTCACGGTGGAGAGCAGCTAAGACCTAATATACATATTGATGATATGTCAGAATCTTACATTGAGGTAATTAAAAATTCCTCAAAATGTAACAATGAAATTTTTAATGTAGGGGACGAAAATCATTCAGTTAATAAATTAGCAGAAATGGTACATCAAGCATGCCCAGAGGCAAAATTAATCAAGGAGAAAGTAATAGATCAAAGATCGTATAAAATATCCTCAGAAAAAATTTTTAATAAAATTGGTTTTAAAACCAAAAAATCAATTAAAGATGCTATTGATGATTTGGTAAAGGCATTTTCAGAAAAAAGATTAATAAACACTTTTAATAATGACGAATATTATAATATTAAAATAATCAATAAAAAAATTAGCTCGTTATTAAATGATTAAAAATTCTTTAAAAAAAAAATTATTCTTTGAACTTTTAAAAATAAGAACTATCGAAGAAACAATTGTAAAAAGATATAGCGATCAAGAGATGCGATGTCCAATCCATCTATCGATTGGTCAAGAAGCAATAGCTGTAGGAATTAACCAAAACCTAAACAACAAAGATCAGATAGTAAGCAACCATAGATGTCACGCACATTATTTAGCAAAAGGTGGAGATTTACAGAATATGATTAACGAATTTTATGGCAATTCTTTTGGTTGTAGTGGAGGTAGAGGTGGATCAATGCATTTATTTGATCAAAAAAAAGGGATTTTATCTAGTGTTCCAATTGTATCTAGTGCTATCCCCTTGGGAATAGGAGCAGGTTTTTCAATGAAATATAACAACAAAAAAAATGTAGCAGTTATTTTTCTAGGAGATGCTGCTATCGAGGAAGGTGTTTTTTATGAAAGTCTGAATTATGCTAAAGTCTTTTCTCTACCAGTTCTTTTTGTTTGTGAAAATAATTTATTTTCGTGTTTTACAAATATTAAAGATAGACAGCCAAAAAATTTAATAAAAAAAATCTCTAAATCATTTGATATAAAAACACATTTTATTAAAGGAAATGATGTAATTCAAGTATTTGAAAAATCAAAAAAAATAATTAATGAAATCAAGAAAAATAAAAAGCCTCAATTTATTCTTCTCGATACATATAGAATTTTAGAACACTGTGGGCCAAATGAAGATGATAATTTAAATTATAGAAATCCAACAGAAATTGAATATTGGAAAAAAGAGTGTCCAATTAAAAAGTTGGAGAAAAACTTAATATCAGAAAAAATATTTCATAAATTACAAATAGATAAAATAAAATCTAGTTATGAAAAAAAATTTAATAAAGTTTTTGAAATGTGCAAAAATAAGAAGTTTTCTGGAACCAAACTAGAAAGAATTAAATTATATGCCTAAATTAAGAATATTAACATCAAGCCAAGCAATTAACGAAGCAACAATAATGGCTATGAAAAAAGATAAAAAAGTTTTTGTAATTGGTGAAGGAGTCAATGATCCAAAAGAAATTTTTGGGACAACAAAAAACCTTAAAAAAAAATTTACGGAAAAAAGAGCAATTGAAACACCAATTTCTGAAAATGCTATGACAGGTTTATGCATAGGCTCAGCAATGATGGGATTAAAACCGATTCAAATTCATCAGAGAGTAGATTTTGCTTTGTTAGCTCTTGAACAAATTATTAATAATTGTGCTAAAGCTTTTTTTGTATCAAACTCTAAACATACCGTTCCATTAGTTATAAGAATGATAATAGGAAGAGGATGGGGACAAGGACCAATGCATTCTCAAATCTTAGACAGTTTATTTGCACAAATCCCTGGTTTAAAAGTAATAATGCCAACATTTCCAAAAGACTTTAAGGGAATGTTACTATCTGCAATCAGAGACACAAATCCTGTGGTTGTTTTAGAGCACCGTTGGCTGTATAATATTAAAGGCCATGTCCCCAAGAAATATTACTATCAAAATATAAACAA
>MDTB01233379.1_pt1 | contig 16966 bp, 20 predicted proteins | sample 811161 | NCBI WGS metagenome assembly MDTB01 (sample SAMN05326650, study PRJNA326480) | marine metagenome | isolation source: seawater | place: Mediterranean Sea | collected 2009
CAATGTATTCATTCAGTGCACGCATAAACCAGCTGATATCAAATAGCCTTTTACGCCATACTTCAGCCGTTAACTCTACTGTTTTAATTTGGGTTTCATGTAAGTCTTTACGTGAATCTGGTGACATGTAGCGCTGCGAGGGTAATGTGCCTTTGTACAGCCTATGCCAACGTTGAATCACGTCTTCTGTACTCAGCGCGTCTGCTTTCTCTTTATTTACGTGTAATACCAGATGCGTATGATTACTCATTACCGCATAAGCACATACATCAATGGCAAACACCTCACTTAAAACATGAATACGGTCTTCTACCCATTGGCGACGATGCTCAAAGCTCTTACCGTTTTCCTCGCCACATAAGAAAGCACGACGAACACAGCGGGAAACACAGTGGTAATAGGGCGTATCCGATAAACTAATTTGAGACTTTCGGGCTTTAGGCATTGTAGCTGTCCGACATTCATTAACTTGTTTAACAGTTTGTATAGCTATTCAGTTTAAAGTAAGTGTACGAGGGGACAGTTTTGATTTTTCTAGTAATGCCTGTCATTTTAAGTTTATTGCGTAGTGATTGTTAAGTTCAATGCCAGTCATGTTAAGTTCATAACGAGTTGAACTATGCCTGTCATTTTTAGTTTGACACGTATAGGATTGTTCTTGGAAAGTCAGAACGCTAAAAGGAATTTATGAAATCTAAAAGCAAAGTTTTATTGAAATTTGTTGGGTTGCTCCCCATCGTGTTGTTGCTTATTGTGGTAAGTATCTTAGGTGAAAATCACAGAGCTAAAGAGCTTGTAGAAAATTATCTAGAAACTGTAAAGGTGCGCTCTGAAGCTGAAAAATGCATTCATCTAAACTTCGAGAGTTCAAGTAGAGCCGTCCAAAATTTATCCTGTGAAGACCAAAGCTTTTTATTTTTACTTTCCCTAATGAAAACGCTCGCCTTAAAGGATTTTAATAGTTTTGAATATACGACTGACCTGAGTAAGTACTGGACTCCGTTAAGTTCAAATAACTATGTTTCTGTTCACGTTACCTTTGAAAACCAAAGCGAAAATTTTCTTAGTAACATTATATTCGTTGTTGAACGAGACGGACTATCGTGGAAGATTAATAAAATCGATGTTAAGAATAAAGAACTAGTCAGAGTTTATGAAGAGTTCAAGGCTTTAGACTTATCCCGTTATGTAGAAGTTTCTGGCGATACTTTAAAAATAAAGAGTAACCAATTGAAAGGGGGCAGCCTGTCTTACATCGACAGAATGGTAATAAAATACAATCTACAGAAGTTGAATAATTACCTCAGAGATAACTGATAACCGTATTCTATGAACCAATTGTCTCATTTTACAATACGCAAAGACGTTCAAACATTGATCTAGTGATTTCGGCCAATTTGTGCCGTAACTTCTTAGCGTTAGGATTTCACCATAACAAAAGGAAGATAGATGAAGCTCAAGATGTTTCAGGTTGATGCTTTTGCAAACCATGTTTTTGAAGGTAATCCGGCTGCGGTATGTCCACTAGAAACTTGGTTTGATGATAGTTTGTTGCAGGCCATTGCTGAAGAAAATAACCTCTCTGAAACCGCATTTTTCGTTCCGATGGGGAACGCCTATGAATTGAGGTGGTTTACACCAGCAGATGAAGTTGATCTTTGTGGGCATGCTACACTTGCTGCGGCTCATGTACTCTACACTCATCTACACTACACCAAACAGGAAGTAGTTTTCCATACCCGCAGTGGGCCACTTACTGTCACGCGAAGTGGCACGGGTTTTTGTATGGATTTTCCGGCTGCATCGCTTGTCAACACTGAAGCACCTTCAGCGCTAGTTAATGCGCTCGGCAAAGCCCCTAAGGAAGTACTATCCGGGTTCGACTATCTCGTTGTTTTTGATTCTGAAGAAGAAATTAAATCACTAAAGCCGGATTTTGAAAAGCTCAAAGAACTTGGGTTACGGGCTGTGGTTGTTACTGCGCCAGGACACGAGGTCGATTTTGTCAGCCGCTGTTTCTTTCCTAAGCTTCGGGTGAACGAAGATCCGGTTACAGGCTCTGCCCATTGTGAACTTGCGCCATACTGGGCTAGCCGCCTCGGTCGCAACAAGCTTAGGGCTCGACAGTTGTCAAAACGGTCGGGCAGCGTGGAATGTGAAGTCAAAGGTGATCGAGTATTCCTATCAGGGAACAACGTGGATTATATGATCGCAGAAATTAGTATTCCACAAAACTAATTAAAGGAGACAGGCACTTTATCTTCGAACTATGCCTGTCATTTTTAGTGATTTTTAGTGTTAAACTCGTTCGTAAACCGGTACTCAATTAGGGTCTGACTCACCATGAAAAGCACACTGTCTCTTGCGCAATATGTTAAGAAACGAAATGGGGTTCCACTAGGTGGAAATGGCTCCATGAAGAACATGCTTTCCCGCGCTTTCGGCGCGTCGTCTTTTCCGGTGTTTTGGCACTATTGGAATCCTATTTGGGGCTACTACTTATCGCGCAATGTCATGCGCCCACTTGCGAGTTTTCTGCCCATTTCTTTAGCTACCCTTATTACATTTCTTGTTAGCGGCGGACTTCACGATATCGCTGTATCAATCGTTAAGTGGAAAATCATTCTTTTCTTCACGCCGTGGTTTGGGTTAATGGGATTAATAGTTATTTTTTCTAAATGGGCTGGGATATCGTACGGTCAGGTTAGTTGGCCTGTTCGCGCATTAACTAATGCGTCGTTTATTTTCGTCTCGCTAGGTATAACGTACTTTTTGGAAACCTTGTATGCTTAGCAACATACATTCAAATATACATGGAAAGTAAAATGTGGTTTAACGATGTAGAGTTAGAATCTGAAAATATAACGCTTACTCCCTTAACAATGGCACATGCTGATGCCTTAGTGAATGCAGCGGCGGACGGTGAATTGTGGAAGCTATGGTTCACATCAGTACCAAAAGCTGAAACTATTAGTGAATATATTGCGACGGCACTAGAGCAGAAAAGCAAAGGGCTATCGTTACCCTTTGTCGTGATAGAAAAAGTGAGTGGAAAGGTTATTGGCTCAACGCGCTTTTGTAATGCTGACCTTATTAATCAGAGGGTGGAAATTGGCTATACTTGGTACAGTAAGGCATACCAAAAAACCTCATGCAACACCGAATGTAAGCTACTTCTGCTTACTCATGCATTTGAAACTCTCAATGCTATCGCGGTAGAGTTTAGGACAAGCTGGCATAATCAAGCTTCACGTGCTGCTATCGCTCGTTTAGGGGCAAAACAAGACGGTGTACTTAGGAATCATCAAAGATTGCCAAATGGTGGTTATAGAGACACCGTTGTGTTTTCAATCATTAATACAGAGTGGCTGGCCGTTAAAGAGAACTTAACTTTTAAGCTTGCAATGAAAAGCTTATAAAGCACTTTATTCTGATGAATGGCATGCGTAGCGTGAAACATATGAAAAAGGAGAGCTTACATGCCAATTAAGAAATGGATTTTTCAGTACAGTATTGCTTTTCCCATACTGTCTGCTTTGTTTTCTAGCGTTCAATATATTAAGGGTCAAACAGTTTCTTACTCTGTAACATTTGGACTAACCTGGGCCTTTATTTCCATAGCCATATTTGCCACTCGTCGTGCATACAATTTTAAAAAGAACATCGACTGCCAGTTGTGTAACGACTTAAACGGAAAAGAGGCGCAGCGAAAATAGGGCTTCTTGTTGTGAAAGGGTGATTCACGAGATAAGCGTTAAAAAAAGCGTATGCTTTTCGTCGAATTTTTACTCTGCAAGGTTAAAAGGATTTAGGTTTATATATGAACAGTAGAATCGCTTTGTTAGCGTTTAACACTCTAGGTGGTGCCATACTTTCATTAACTGCTTTCATAGCTGGTGGCGGGTCCACGTCATCTCTTAATTTATTATATTGGGGCATATTGCCCGGTTTGCCTTTTATAGTACTTGCTGTTTTAGGGGGCTTTAACAAAAAACTGAGCCAGCGAAGCCTTCTCTTTATGACTTTAGCTGCATTGTTAGTGACATCTACTAGTTACGGGCAGGTTTTTGTGTTTGTTGGTGGTGGCGCGAATATTGGTGCTGGCCTCATGATTTTATACAGCCCAATCGCTTATATAGCCGCTATATCAATTGGATGGGCAATCGGCGAACTTTTTCATTTTAATCATGGTAAGTAGTGAACCTTGCGCTCGTTCATTTGGAATTCGAAAGCAATGTGGTAAGTACCTTTTAAGGAAAAGCAATGGAGCCCATTAACAAGTTCTGCCCTCGATTTGGCAAACCAGTAAAACCTGATTCGCTAACCGAATATCGTGGCTATACGGTAGGCTTTTGTAATCCTGGGTGTAGCAGCGATTTTGCTAAAAACTTCCAAGCAAGCCCGAACGATACCCAGTATTTTGATGTGCTAATAAAAGAAAAGTTTGGGAAGTAAAAAGTTTGGATTTGGTTAACGCGTATTAGCAGGCATGAATATAAATAATAACATCGAACCCTGCCTATGTTAACTTATCAAGAGCAAGCAGATACTTCGTTCAAGCAGTTCATCATTGCCAGATTAGATCAAAAAAGGAAGTCGTAAGCTCTACGATTAATAAGGAAATAAGTGGGTAAAATGAAAATATTCATGTTAGCGGTTGTGAGTTTTTTTATTAGTAGTGCTTTTGCCGAAAGCATTTTAAATGAAAGCGCTTTTACTCAAAGATATGCGAACGCAGTCATCACCAATACTGAGGTCGTAAGCGCGGATATAAAAGGTCGTCTAGAAATTGAGATGACTTATAGTGGCGGAGGTACGTCTACCGCTTATCTCGATAACGCTTACATGAATTACCTTTCTGACCCTGAAGAGCTCGACGTAATTATTGAGTCGTATATTAGTGCGTTAACGAAAAACGGTAGTGACGTTAAGGCCAATATGGAGAAAGCTCATATCGTCCCCGTTATTAAAGATACAGGTTATATTAACCACATAATGGAATTAATGAGCAAAAATAAAGAGGGTGAGTTTCCTTTCTTTTATGAAAAGTTAAATGACGTTCTTTATCTTCTTTATGCCATTGATACGCCTTCTTCTATTAAGTTCATGCCAAAAGACGATATTGCTAACTTAGGTGTAGAGCAAAAAGACCTTAGAGACCTTTCATTGTCAAATTTGATGAATACTGTTGAGTCACTACAAATTAAAGGTGACCCTTCGACCATCTCGATGGTTGTGGCCGATGGTACTTACGAAGCGTCTTTTTTAATTTATGACGCGCTATGGTCAAAAGAAAACTTTCCTGTGAAAGGCGATATAGTAGTTTATGTGCCCTCTAGAGACGTTGTAATTGTAACGGGCTCAGAGGATGTGGATAGTTTAGAGACGGTGAGAGAGATCGTGCATAACCCAGATAATCACTGGCCACATCCCGTGTCTAACATTGGGTTTATTCGCAAAGAAGATAAATGGGTTAAGTTTTACGAGTAGCAGGCTAACGGCGATAGAATAATCAGTGTTTCTTGACACCTTTTGCTAGCGAATTAAGGAAAACACCTTGGCTAAAATTTTAATATTCGGAAATTCTGGTTCTGGCAAATCTACGCTAGCGCGCCGTTTGTGTGAAACTCAAGGTTTAGCTCATTTAGATCTCGATACCCTCGCATGGAAACCCACTAGCCCGCCAGAAAGGAAACCAATTGAAGAGTCGGCTCAAGAAATAAAGGCGTTTACTACTTCTAATAAGACTTGGGTAATTGAAGGGTGTTACACAGACCTGCTTAAGCTTGTGCAGGCGCAGTCTACAGAAATTATATTTATGAATTTACCCATTGAGTTGTGTATTTCTAACGCGAAAGCAAGACCTTGGGAGCCCCATAAATACGATACCAAACAGGCGCAAAATGATAATTAACCCATGTTGATAGACTGGATTGCCCAATATACAAAAAGAGACGATACATTCTCTTATACTGCACACAAGCAGTTTTATGAAAACTATAGCGGCAGTAAAAGAATGGTTACGCAAAATACCTCAGACTTAAAAGCATAAACCACGTTATAACCGCACACAATGCGATAGCTATTTCATATACTACAACGAGTACGGGCATTCACCCGCAAACTAAAGCGCTAATTGAACTGCAGTATCAAACATTAGACGTGTTAAAAATTGAAGGTGGTAAAGTGGCAGTGATAAGAAAGCATGAGGAGTAGTAGTAAGACGTTAAGCTTAATGTTACTTTTTTGTTTCAACGAGATTTTCAGCGTAGATTAGTATTTATGAAAAACTGGATTTTTATCTTTGCCATCTGTTTTCTTGTGATTGGCTGCACCTCTACTAATAAGCCACCGAAGTCAGCCGGCAAAGGCATGTTGTTAATGTCTACAGATACTAGCTATATTGTTGACGGTAAGCAGATTGATAAAACCAATGGTGAAGCTTTCCTTTCTGCTTTAGATGCAACAGGTTTTAAAAAACTAATAGTGATTGAAAGAGATATCAAGGAGCTTTTAAGGTTGCGAGAACAATTAAAAGCTAAGGGATACTCACTTTACTACATAGACAGTGAACGGCGTGTTAAAGCAGTTTCTTTATAGAATTATAGAACATACCGGTACTATGCAGCAGTTATGACCACACTTCTCACTCCCGTGTTCTTTCACATTGTTTGGTGTGCCCTGCTTTATGCGTTATTAACCGTAGCTCGCGCACCGGCTGTGTGGGGAGTAGGGCAAAGCAAAAACGGCTCAAATCCTTTTCACACTATTCAGCTTAAAATCAGCGCAAACCTAAGCAACCAATTTGAATGGCCGATATTTTTTCACATTGCCTGCGTGTTGCTTATCGCAACGGATGAAGCAATAGATGGTATGCAAATCTACTTGGCTTGGGTGTTTGTGATTGGCAGAGTGCTGCACAGTATTGTTCAAATATTTACAGATAACATCAGGTTGCGTGGTATGGTGTTTACCATCAATTTTATTGCAGTGTTGGCTATGTGGACCTTGATTTTTATTGGTGAAATTGGCTTATAGTCCCGCCGTTAGACGAACGAGAATACCGAGTAAAGGGCATCGTTAGCGACAAAATTAAAAGACAGCCACTATTCAACGAAAGCAACAAAGAGCATTAAAGTTATGGAAGACGTTTTAGAACCTCTGGCCGGTTTATACTTCGAATACTTAAGTGGATAGTCGTAGAGGCTATCATTGAATTTGTTTTAAAAGGTACAGGTCATGTGGTACTTAAGCTTTTAACCTTTGGCAATTATCCGCGAACGGGAAGAGATGGAGGGAGGACCATAGCTGTTGGTTTTGTTAGCTTTATAGTTGTTTTTGTTTGCCTTGTACTAATTGCTGAATATTAAAAAAGGATATCTATATGAACATGGAAAAGTGGGTCCAAATACGAGAGAAGGGCAAACAGCGTTTTGTTTTAGTTAACGGTGTTTTAGGGTGGGGCGTCACTACGGCAATCTTTTGGGCCGTGTTAATGGAGTTTATTGAGCCATCAGAAAATATTTGGGTACGCCCAATCATTGCTTTGATCATCTTTCCCATTGCAGGCATCGCTTTTGGCCACTTAATGTGGAACAAATCTGAGAAAACTTACGAAAAAGAAAAAGCTTTGTAAGTCTGACAATGAATATTTTGCTGTTTTCTCAAAGAGTAGCCGTTAGTGTTAAGTATTAAAAAAATAATCTTCGTTTCTTTCACATTGTTTGTAGCAGGTTGCGCCAATATCCCTATTTCGACGATGCTTGAGTTTCGTTCTTTTGATGAGGCCAAATTCGTCCAACTCGACCCTAATCATTTGCTTACCAAAATTCACTTAGACAAACCCGCGGAAACAAAACCTGACAAAACCTGGCTTACTTTGGGCGTCAGTTCAGCGCAAGAGGAAAGAAGTTTTAAGTACAATCTTGAAGTTATATCTGAAAAAACACTACCAGCAGAGTCAGGTTGGTTAAGTGATATTCCATCGCGAACCGAATATATACTTGGGCTTAGCCCCAAGGCGATAAAGGAATTCACTCAACTTCAAGACTTCATGAAATCTGCGTCACCCACAGGCTTTGATCTTCACGTAAGTACAGGGTTTAAAGAATCTGAGAGTAAATTGAACACGGTTACTATGTCTATCTTTTTAAAGCTTTACGCAAACGAAGACTACTTTACTTTGTTCGACAGAGCGGCACTCGATATAGAAAAATAGATATCGGATAGTAGAAATACACGATAGCCCCGATAAAAGCAGATAGATAAGCTTGGTAAAGTGGCAAAAAACGCTATGTATTTTCTAAAGATGTTGCCAGAAAAGCCAAAGCTGCATCCTGAGCCAATTATCTACGAAACCATCAAATACCCTAAAAGCTCAAAAACCGGTTTTTTTGAGGCCTCAGTGGTGATAGGCGATAAAGTGTCAACTGGGCAGAACATAGGTACGGTCACTGACTATTTTGGTAGTCTTGTTGAAACCCTCAAATCGCATGTAGATGGCACGGTTATGATGGTTAATCAAATGCCAGCCATTAAAGACGGTCAGTCTGTCATGGCTATTGGTATAGAAAAATCTGAATAACATGGTTTATGAAGTAAATACGCTGGATGATCTAATTCGCCTACACAATCAAATAAGTGTTAAAGTTAAATCATAAAAATGTGATTAGGAAATGATATGGACTTTCTTTTTAACGTATTGATTTGGGTAGGCGTGGTTATCTTCGCCATTTTTATTATTGGCTTTATGGCAGCAGCGAAGCTAAATAAGCGCCAAGATGAAAAAAATGATTAGCTTGTCTGCCAAGCTTGTTATAGAAGCTGCAATGCCAATGGTAGAAAAGCGATATTTGTTTTAATTTCCCTCAAACAATAGGGTGAATGAAAAACAAAAAATATTTTCACCCCTTTTATTAAGTTCCTCCGTTTAGTGAAAAAAGGGGGAACCATATGCAAACAACAATTCTACCAAGCGCTAATCCGCAACATCTGGTACAACACAGTGTATTGCCTTTTGCAAAAGCGCCTTTCCACAAACGGGCTATAAACGCTGCCACTATTGCGCTTGCTGGTGGAGCGGTAACTGCCGGGCTATTCGTTTTAATGGCAGAGCTTATCAGGCAAGATAAGGTGAATATAAGCGAAGCGCCGCCTGTGTTTTTTGAGACCATTATCTACAAGCCTAAGCTGAACGACGGTAAACCTGTTAGTCAACCAAGTAGCGCTAGCATTCGATGGTCAGGGAAGGATACTGTCTATTAAGCAGTCTACCAAGCCGTTGATGTGCTGATATATAAATACGTTGTATTGACCTACAAGAGCGCAAAAACGAGGCTGGCAGATTTGGAAACTGCGTGAGCCTCGTTTGTTGCAAGGTATAGTTATTAAATTTATTTGTCTAAATCGTGCGCCCTAAAGGCATTTGGAAGTAACTCACCGATAGTGGTTTCAAACTTCTCTCCACTTTGACTAACCATGGTTACCGGGGTTTCATCTGGCGCGAACTCAGCGATTTTTTGTCTGCAACCGCCGCAGGGAAAACAAAATTCATTGTTAGGGCTGGCAATAACGATGTGTGTTATACGCTTCTGGCCTTGTGTAACCATATTGCCAATGGCGGTGGCCTCGGCGCACTGGCCTAACGGAAAAGCCGCACTTTCTACATTACAGCCCGCGAAGGTTTCTCCACTAGGCGTTAACACTGCTGCACCCACTTTAAAATTAGAGTAAGGGGAGTGAGAGTTTTTCTGTGCGTCAAAAGCAAGTTGTGATAGTTTTTCTATATTATTTTTCTTCATAGCTACCTGTGTTAACCGCCCATTACGCTTTACTTTTATCATCAAATGCGAGAAGGTTGGCGGCATTAGCGCCGCGACAAGCGTATACTTTATACTCAGGCGGTTTTTTCTTTTTTTATAGAATGCTTTTTTACCATGTGCAGAAACGTTAGTCTCATCTTTTTTTCTTTATTCGCTGCTATTTTAACCGGTTGCGCGCAAACACCTCCTGTTTCTGAAAGACCTCAAATGGGAAATCTACTTTTAGCAGAGCCTGCACCCGTTAATCCACGTTCTGAAATGGCCATTGTTCGCTACAACCAAGTGCTTACCAGCCCTGCGCTTTCCGACGAAGATAAAGCAGAATTGCACTTCCAGCGTGGCATGCTTTACGACAGCGTTGGCCTACCGGGTCTCGCTCAGTTCGATTACACCCAGGCCATCAACTTTAAGCCAGACTTGGCCGAAGCCTATAATTCTATGGGTATACACTACATTCAACAAAGTGACTTTATTCAAGCGTACGACGCGTTCGACTCAACCCTTGAAATTAACCCAGAATATGATTTTGCGTTCTTAAATCGCGGGATAGCGTTGTACTACGGGGGCCGTGCTGAGCTTGCAACTAACGACTTAAACCTTTTTTTTGAAAAAGATGATAGTGACCCGTTTCGTGCATTGTGGGCCTATTTTGCTCACCACGATGTGTCTGCGTTAGAAGGGCAGACTTACTTAGCTTCAATTCGACCAACGTTAGATAACGAGCATTGGGCCACGACATTAGTCGACTTGTTTCTAGGTACTGTTACCGAAAATGACGTACTGAATTCTCTGTTAGACGGCGTGAAAAGCCAAAAAGCACTCACAGATAGGCTTTGCGAAGCGTATTTTTATCTGGGTAAGTTTCATATGCAACAAGGCAACAGTGGCGTGGCATCTAACTACTTTAAACTTGCGCTAAGCACCAACGTGTTTGATTACGTTGAACACCGATACGCTCGAATGGAGCTAAACCGCTTGCGCGATAGAGCATCGAGCGCGCCGGTAAGCGAAGAGTAATCGACCAAGGTTATGCGAGGCTTATTTTTAGCAGTGTTCGCACTGCTTATTGTTGCGGGCGACAGTGGACGTTACATTCCTCAGTTAATAGCAAACGCCCTGAGCGTGATCCAGCCGATAAACGATAGCGAAGGGCTAACACCTGCCAACTCATTCAATAACGAAGCCCCAAGTGTATCAACCCCTTTAGCCACTCAAACTGATGAAGCACTAGCGCTACTTTGGCTTGCGGCCAAACAAGGCAGCAAAGACGCTCAGGCTACATTACTCCAGCAGTTTGAAGCAGCATATAATGCCAAATTTTCCTCAACTCGCGGCATCGAGCAAGCTACCGCTACGTATTACTTAGAAAAGTTGGTAAATCTTGAAAATGCAGATGCTGCCTGGCTGCTTTACCAAATACTTGGCGAAGAGGGAGCATCGCAGCGCTTTATGCGTTTGGCGGCGCTAGGTGATGTGGCCGAAGCCCAGCTTGCTTTTGCAATGTCTACTGAGTCGCCAGAAAAGCGCGAGAAGTGGCTGGTTCGAGCGGCGTCGCAGCAATACTTACCTGCGCAAGCTGCATTGGCAGACTGGTACTTGCTACACGGCCAACAACATTTGGCCAAGCCACTTCTAGCGGCCACAGCGACATTAGATATGCAAAGCGCGTTTAAATATGCGCGATTGTTGTGGGATGAAGGTGAACATCAACAAGCGAAAGAACATTTTACGTTTGCTGCTAAACAAGGGCATGCGCAGGCTGAAAAGGCGTTAGAAGCTGTGCAACTTTACACGCCGTACACTTTAGGTCAGTTGGCAAGTCAGCCCACACCGCCAACGTGGTTAGATAACCCTGACTGTCTCCAGCGTATACAGCCATTTGCCACTAGCTTAGCTACCATTATGCGTGCTCACAGCCTTTATAGCTCGTTCAAAGCGGATACACGGCTTCAAGCGCTTTCAATATGTTTAGCTAAGCCTATCTGGCTTCAAGCCGATGCCCTTAACTGCCACCCGAATTACCAAAATACGGGGGTTTTAGGATGCAATATTACTCCTTTATCGAACATTGCTAAAAAGCATAAATTTAGTCACGCTGTTGTGGTTTCAGAGCAGGGGAAAGCCAACGTTCAAAATGGTGTAATGCATTTAGATATTAGCGATGCCTATTCTGTGTTTGTCCATGAGTTGGCACATTTTGCCGGTTTTGCTGATGAATATCCTATTGGGCGCAGCATGGCGAATAAGCTTTGTGACGAGGATGGCATTAGCGATTTTATGCCACCGAACCTGATCGTAGACTCTGAGTATTGGTACGCACCTCATAAAACGGTAGAGGGTTGGTTAGCAATAGACCCTAATACGATCATTGCGCGGGCCAAAACCTGCTCGGTACTGGGGAAAAACAGCTATAAACCCAGTCGCAGAATAACGTTTATGGAGCATCACGATAGCGGTGTCATACCGCCTCTCTATCTAGTGTTGTGGCAGCAGCAGTTAGAAAAAGAAAACGCACAGCGACCAATTTCTATGAATTTCTTCCAAGCATTTCATCGCAATGGCAATCAGAAAGAAGCGGCGCATTGGTTGGCGGAATATGAAACCTTTAACGGGCAGTAGCCGTAAATTTGTACCTAACAAAGCTCAAAATTACTCTGCACTTACCTAATACAGGTGAGTGCAGAGCATATCAGATACAACGCAGTCTACTTATTGAGCGTGTGTTTAAGTTCTCGAACCCACATAGACGTAGCACCGCAAATCGCAACCGGCATGATAATAAAGTTGACGACAGGAATAAGCGAAAAGACATTCACCATCATACCAAAAGTCAGTGCTTTACCTTTGTGTTCGCCTAGGTGCAATCGCATGCGAGTGAAGTCGACCTTATGATTGTCGTAAGGGTAGTCGCAATACTGTATAGCCATCATCCACGCATTGAACAAAAACCACAGCACTTGCCCAATGATGGGTAAAAAGATGAAAAGCAGAAGGAAACCGATTGCCCGGGGGATGTACCAAATAAGCTTAGTGAGTTCTCTGCCTACGGTACGAGGGATGTCCTTTACAAGCGACATGACACCTTCATCACCTAAATCTTGACCGGTAAGATGGCGCTCAACTTTTTCAGAGAGTACGCCGTTAAACGGTGCGGCAATCCAGTTCGCGAGTGTGCCGAAAATAAGCGCGAATATTAACAAAACACTTATAACCGCCAAAGGCCACAAAAAGAAGCTAATGGCTGTTTTAATCCAACCGAGCCACTCTGGGACAAGGTCGATGACATAGGCAATGCCCATTTCAATTTGACCAAACAGAAAATAAAAGGCCACTGAAAATAGCACTAGATTTATAGTAAGGGGCACAAATACGAAACGCTTTAGCCCTTTCGTTTTGATAAGCGAAAAGCCTTCAAAGAAATAATGTACACCACCTGAACTCATTAGGACTCCTTTTGCGTTTTAAGTATTTACATGCTCTATCATACGCTTACTGGGTTGCGTATGCCTAACTTGCCGAAATGGTAATTGTTACAAGCTGTTAGATTTGGTAGAGTCGATGAATAATAACAAAAGAATCTTCCGTGTGATTGTATCATTTCTAACCCATCAGCTTTTTCGGCCGGTTTTTGTGCGATATCGCCTGCCAACTCTGTCTCTCAGAGGGTTGATGCGTGCGGCTTAAAAAGATAAAGCTAGCTGGGTTTAAGTCCTTCGTAGAGCCAACCACAATCCCGTTTCCAGGTGAAATGACGGCGATTGTAGGTCCCAACGGCTGCGGTAAGTCCAATGTTATAGACGCGGTACGTTGGGTGCTTGGTGAAAGCTCTGCCAAGAACCTTCGTGGTGATGCCATGACAGACGTCATTTTTAATGGTTCTTCTTCGCGTAAACCGGTTGGCCAGTGTAGTGTTGAATTAGTTTTCGACAATAGTGCGGGGCGCATTGCGGGCGAATTCGCCAATTATAACGAGTTGTCGGTTAAGCGCCTCGTGACTCGAGATGCTACCTCTACCTACTTTTTAAATGGCACTAAGTGTCGAAGACGGGATGTAACTGACTTATTTTTAGGTACAGGACTTGGGCCGCGCTCGTACGCCATTATAGAGCAAGGTATGATCTCGCGGCTCATTGAGTCTAAGCCTCAAGAGCTTCGAGTGTTTATTGAAGAGGCTGCGGGCATATCGAAGTACAAAGAGCGCCGGCGAGAAACCGAAAACCGTATTAGACACACCCAGGATAATCTTGAGCGCTTGAATGATGTGCGCGACGAGTTAGGTAAGCAGTTGGAAAAGCTACAACGCCAAGCTGCCGCCGCAACACGTTATAAAACGCTTCGTGCACAGGCAAGAGAATTAAAAGGTCAGCTTGCTGCTATTCGCTTTTTAAAGAACAGTGAACACATAGAGACCTTGCAAAAACAACAGCAAGCTTTGCAGGTCGAGGTTGATGATTTAACAGCTCGGCTTCAGGGCGATGAAGCTGGGCTAGTGTCATACAAGAATAAGCAAGGCGAAACCAAGCAGGCAATTGACGACTTGCAACAGCAGTTGTTTTCAACAAGCAATGCGATAACTCGGCTAGAACAAAATGCACTTCACGCTAAACAGCGCAAAGCCCAAGTTGAGCAAGAGTTATCTCGTATAAATGAACAGCATGAATTGCTAAATCACTCTATCGCCGAGGCGCAAGAAGCGCTAGCCGTGTCAAATGATGCGCTTGATACTATCGAGCCTGAAATAGCATTAAAAGAAGCCGAACTTGAACAAGCAAAAGAGCGCTTCGAGGATGCCGAGCAAGCGCTTAGAGAGTTTAATATAAAAGCTCGCGATCAAGAGCAAACCTACAATCAGCTTCGCCAAAACGTGCAGCAATGCCACAGTCAGATTCAGTCAACGATGAGCATGCAGCTTCGCACCTCTCAGCGCATTAGTGAATTAAACGATGAACTAACCCAATTAGATGATGAGGACTACGCGTCTCAGATAGCGCTTGTTGTTGGGCAAAGCGAAGAAATTAGTGCTCAGATTGACGAAGATAGCGACAAAATCATCAGTATTAGCGAATTGGAAAACGAACAAGAAAGCCTTGTTCAAGCACAACAATCAAAACTTCGCACAGTACAAGGTGAACTGCAAACCGCCCAATCAACCAAGTCTGCCTTAGAAGCACTTCAACAAGATGCCATGAGCAGCGAAGATATTGTTTTAGAAGGTGTTGAAAAATTATGGCAGCAATTTAGTTCAGGGGCTGCACTGGCACCGTGCGTTGAGTCTATTTTACAGCACGTAAAAGACCCCGTTGTCGCTAAATCCCACGGTATTTATGACTTGCTATCGCAAATAGAAAGCGTACCAAGTGGTGTGAAAGTGTTTACTGGTGAAGCGTTTGTAACTAACGCCAAGCCCGGCACGCTAGCAGACGCACTGTTGCGTGAAGAAGGTGCGCCCACACCAAATCGTCGCGTTCCTGCTATTTTCAACGATATTTACCTTTGCTACGATGATGATGAACTTATACAGCTTATTGGTAATTGTGCGTTACATAAAGAGGGAAATCAGGCAGGGAAGGCTCATAATGGGACCGGTGAACTGCGAGGTAAGGAGAGCCAGGGTTGGGATAATTCGCGCATTAATGGTTGCGCCAGCGTCATCTCGCCAACTGGCTTGTGGGCAAGCAGTCAATGGGTGGTAAGACCGGGTAAAGCAAATGACGGTGCACTGCAGCGCGCCAACAAAATTCAGGCATTGAGCGAATCAATCTTGCTTAGCGAAAGCGTGCTCGATGAAGTAAACATGTCTCTAAACACTGCCCAGCATGCGTTAACCGCTACAAAAGCGCAAAAACAGGCGTTACAAAGCGCCTTGAGCGAAAAAGAAAATCAGCTTACACAATTTAAAAACAAGCTATCGCTACTTGAAATGCAGCAAGCGCAGCAGTCCACACGCGCGGAAAAGCTCAATCAAGAACTGAGTAAGCAAAAGCAAATGCTAGCGAAAGAAGAAGAACAACTCTCCCAGCTATCTGAAAAATTAGAGCTTCAAGAAGCGCAGATTTTAGAGCATGAAGTTCATAGTGATGAGGTCAACAGTAAGCGAGAGTCTAACGAGCGAAATACCACCGAGTTAAGAGCCCGAGTTGATAACTTAACATCACAAAATCATGAGCTTGCATTAAAGAAGCAACAGCTAGAGAACCATCAGAATTTATACAGCCAACAGGTGTCTCGGAACCTTCAACAGCGTGACGAATACATTAAAAACAAAGACAGGCTAACAAAGGAACTTGCTCAGCTAACGTCGCCTCAAGAAATACAGGAAGCCGAGCTTCAAACACTATTAGAAACTAAAGCAGAGTTAGAGCAATTAAAAGCCTCTAAGCAACGGGCTTTGGAAGATATCGAGCAATGGCTGCGAGAAGCAGAGAAGGGCCACCAGTCCCTTGGCAAGGATATTCAAGCCCGGCAGACCAATATTGATAAATTAGCTATAGATATTGAGGGCTACCGCGTTCGGGCAAATACCATACTCGAGCAGCTTGATGAAACCAAACAGTCTTTAAAAACGATTTTGGAAACTTTGCCAGACGAGGCGAATGAAACGGGATGGCAAGATGAACTTGAGAAAACCCAAGCAAGTTTGCAGCGTCTAGGAGCGGTTAACCTTGCGGCCGTTGAAGAATACGAAACCCAGTCTCAGCGCAAACAGCATTTAGATACACAGCATCAGGACTTAACGGACGCGCTAGAGACACTGCAAAGTGCCATAAGAAAAATTGACAAAGAAACGCGCACGCGATTCTCAAATACCTTCGAGCAAGTTAACGAAGATTTAAAAATGCTATTCCCTAAAGTCTTTGGGGGCGGTTCAGCGTACCTTGCACTTACCGACGATGATTTGTTAGAAACGGGGGTGACGATTATGGCTCGTCCTCCTGGCAAGAAAAATAGTACGATTCACCTCTTAAGCGGTGGAGAAAAAGCATTAACCGCTTTATCATTGGTGTTTGCTATTTTCAGATTGAATCCAGCACCATTTTGTCTGCTGGATGAAGTAGATGCACCATTGGATGATGCAAATGTAGGCCGCTTTTGTAATTTAGTGTCAGAAATGTCACAAACAGTGCAGTTTATTTATATCACCCACA
>MDTB01130391.1_pt1 | contig 16959 bp, 22 predicted proteins | sample 811161 | NCBI WGS metagenome assembly MDTB01 (sample SAMN05326650, study PRJNA326480) | marine metagenome | isolation source: seawater | place: Mediterranean Sea | collected 2009
CGATTCTGCTCTCGCAGCAGCACCACCTGTGTCTCATCACCTTAACCAGCAATATGCCAGTAAGTTTATTCAGTCACTCCCTATGTTGCGTCCAACAAATATATTATAGTACGATCTGTATAGAGTGTCAACCCCCTTTCATATATCCATTTTCTTTTAACCATTCCCCAGTCATAGGGGTGGGTGTGTAGACTTCCCACATGTTACCATTAGCACATGATTTCAATGCGTTCATCGTCATATTCTCAGTCTTCCCTGCCCAAAATGCTTCTTTCTCCCAAGGAATTGCACTGGGAGTTGCAGCATAAGTTTTAGTGGCAATGTCTTGCCAGATCTGAGGTACTTTTTCCTCATCTAGAATGATAGCAATCATACTATTATTGATAGTGCCTGCCATACAATCTTGTGCAGCGTGCCATCCTTCATGTCGCATGACACTCATGAGTGTACTAGGACGACCCATGTATGCTTTGTTCAAAAAGAAAGCATTACTAACTGTGTGATACACTCCACGATTTCCTACAGGAAAATATTTTTCATCTGCCAGATAAACCTTTACTCCTACTTGGTTAAGTGCCACCAACATCTGATTGAACTCGCCAGCAACAGGAGTGAAACTAGCAGAATTGCGATAGTTACTAGAAACATCAAGGAGAGAGAATACTTCTTCTACATCTTCAGTACATTCTCGAAGAAGCATACATCCCATTGCATCAGCAGTATACCATCCTTTAGTAATCTTACCTTCAATAGGTTTAGGCAGTGGATTTGCTAGTACAGGTACGCTCAATGCAAGACCAATACATGTAGCAATGAACTTTTTCACGGATTACTCCCAAAATATGTCTACATTATACCACAAAAAAAGACCCCTGCAACGCAGAGGTCTTGATCCATCTCGAACTAATTCTATTTATAGGTAAGTCTTTCTAGCATGATGCTCTGGTACTATTTTGCCCAGTTTAATTGTGAGAAGTCCATCTGCAAAATTTACATCCTTAACTGTAATGTCTTCTGACAATGCCCAGGCTCTCTGGAAAGATCTCTGAGCCAAACCTCTGTGTAGGTACTCAGATTCTTCTTCGGTTTTTTCTTTCTTACCCTCTACAACAATCCTTCCGTACTCTGTGTAGACATTAACTTCATCTTTACTGAATCCAGCAAGTGCAATCTCCAGTCTAGAATCTACATTGTTTATCTGTACGAGATTATATGGTGGGTAATTAGTAGTGGAATCAAAATTGAAGAACTGGTTGAAGTAATCGTCCATACCGACGCTGTTCTTCATGATCTTGTCAACTAGTGTTCCCAGATCCTGAGTGTGATATCTTTGAATGTTGGTCATGTTTCTCCTTTTAAAGCGAGTTTAGTTTTGTCCCTTGCGGCGACAGTACTAATTATACGATGAGCATAAAAAAAGAGGGTTATGTAAACCCTCAAAAATCATAGTGGTAACCGTCAGTCTGCCTTTACAAAAGTGCTTTGTGAGGATTGTACTACCTTTTTCTTCTTACCAATATTATACTTAGTCTCTAAAGTCCAGTCTCCTTTATCCTTATAAGAAAGAACTTTGATTTGATTCAAAGGAGCAACATCTACAATTTGTTCTGGTCTGAGAATAGTAATCAATCCCCAATCTGATAACAGAGTGATGATTCTATTCCTACGTTGGACATCATTGATAGAAAGATTAGCGGACTTTCCATCCAATGCAAACAATTCTTTAAAATGAACGATATAGTATCTACCTTGCTTGTGCAGAATATGGCACGATTGATAAATCTTTTTTTCTTTGCGTGAAGCAACACCGATTCTCGTCAGAGTTTCTCTAACCTTCAAAAAATCATCTGGTTCGTTAAGTGTGACTTCGATCATTTGATCTTGTGACCAAGCAATCTCAGGTTCTGTAAACCCACTCATCCTGTACCTCCAACGTCAATGCGTTCTTTAATAAAATTCAACTGCTCTTTGGTTAAGATTTTCAATGCTTGGATTGCTTTATCATTACTATAACCATAGTATTGTTTCACAACGTCAAGATCTTTGATCTTATCTTTGCGGAGCCAAGGAGAGAATCTCTTCTTCTTCCTGATGCTATTTAGATAAAAGTGATATTGAAGATCCTTTGATAGGTGATGATTGATGTTCATTTCATTAGCAAACATGACACAATCAGTATGTGCGGACATACATTTGTTCACAATGAATGGTGGATACTTCTTGATCGCTTCGGGGTCATCCCTCGTAAGATCCTCTTTAGTGAGGTTTACAGAGTTCAACCAGTCTTTGAGTTCGTTCATCGTATAATATCAATCTCGTCGGGGTTTTTGTTCCAAGTTTCCAACTTGGTTCTTAGTCTTCCGTCTTCTCTGAGCGTTTCGTAGCGACGAGAAGCTTTTTTTCTCCACCAAGAAACAATCTGATCAACAGAGAACCTATCATAGTTTTCAGCCTTAACCAAAGTATCTTGCTCTCCCAAGATAACTTCTCTAGCATTCTTGAAACCATAGGTAGACATATAGAAACGTTTCTGTTCGGTCAGATCCTTGGCAGATTTAATCGCAGTGTTGAATGATTCTAGTTTATCTCTATCCTGTAAGGACTTTTTGATAACAGAAATCATCTTTGTCTGGATCTTTAGTTTTCTACTAGAAGCATCTTCCTTCACTAAACATTTATCATTATTCCTTGCTGTAAACCATTTGTTCAGATCTTGGAAGATAGAGTCATGTAACAGTGGGGTAAAGTCACTAACAGTCAAACCCTTGTATCTCATGTATGGTTTCAGTCCATCATACTGTGATGATGATTTAGTAGATCCATATAATGAGGTAGTTTCAAACAAACAAATATCTGCATTATATTTTGCATTGAGCTCTTCTCTTGCTTGATGAGAACAACACAACATCGCTAAGAGTTTACCACCGAGGTAGTTAAAACCGAACGGTTGAGTAGGAACAATAATGAATCCCATGATTGCATGGCGGTTAAACCGACCCAAATCAGGTACATCACCCAACCAATCATTCCTTGGTTTGGAATTAATGGTGGGAGAACCGAACCTTATGAATCCAATAACCTTTCCTGTGTTCTCTTCTTTAACAATCCACTTGAGTGATTTGCCTGGGATACAACTTTCAAAAGCATGAGACATTGTGATCTGCAATCTTTCATTGAAGAACTCATTAGTCAATCCACCAGGCTGGCCAGCACTGTAGATTTTAATCTTCATGTCAGAAGGGTGCATATCAAACTTACCAAAGAGATCATCCTCAGTTGCACCACCACCCCCATCAAAGAACGCTGATAGGTCAGAGGGTTGTTCTGCTATCCTATCTAATTTTACATTACGAAGATATTCATCGATCCTTCCTGTATTAGAAAAGTAATCAATGAATTTATCTGCTGCATATACAGCTTCACTTTCAGTTAATATCATCGAACATATAATCAGTCATGGGAGGAGGTGGAACTAAAGGTGCATAGTATCCTCTGGGTCTAATTGATTCTTGCATAATATCAACAGTCTCTTCAAACCATCGGTTCATAGAATTTGCCATTCTATTGTATGAGGTTCCAACAAATAGTTGGCCTACAAGTACAGATGTTGTTGCAGTTCCCCAGAACAAATAATAAAATTTGGACTTAACTTGATGCCTTTGTTCTTTCTTCATACTTTTCATTTGAATTCACACTCCACCATAATTTCTGTTAGACATGCTAACAGGTTAATTTCTTGATCTGCTACGAACGCGATCTGATACTGATACTTAGCAATAATGAGCACAGCAGCAGCAATACTAGGACCTTCAAGGGACTCAAAAAGAGCATCGTAGATACGACGCAATAGAACAGAAGGATCATTATCCAAGTTATTGACCGCCCATTTACGAACCTCTTTAAAGTTCTTACCCTTAAGATTTTTGATAAGGTCATGTATATTTACCTCAGAAAAACTAGCGAGAATAGATGAATCAATCTTACCACTTACAGAATGTCGTTGACACTCATTAAGAACTCTCCTCCAATCAGGAAAGTGTTTGTTGATTAATTCAGCGACGACTTTCTTGTCTGCTTCAATATTTTCTTGATCAAGAATCTCAACCAATCTTTTGAAGAACTGTGCTGCGATTGTTGCTTTATGTTTTCCTGAGATTCCAAACTCGATGACTGAACATCTTGAATGGAGGGGTTCGATGATTCTATTCTTGAAGTTACAGGTGAAGATGAATCGACAGTTCTTATAAAACGCCTCAATATTCGCCCGTAAGAGGAGTTGTACATCATGGGTTGTGTTGTCAGCTTCGTCAATAATGATGACTTTGTGCTTTGAGTCCATGCCTTGAAGTGATACGGTCGAAGCAAAGTTCTTTGCTTGATTCCGTACCGTGTCAAGAAATCTTCCTTCATCGGATCCATTGATGACATAACAATCAGCTCCTAATTCTGCACATAACGCTTTTGCAACTGTGGTCTTACCAATGCCAGGAGGTCCTGACAACAAGAGATTGGGGATCTCTCCCTTCTTTAGAAACTCCTTGAATGTTTTCTTTGTACTCTCTGGGAGAATACATTCATCAATAGTTTTTGGGCGATACTTCTCTACCCAAATAAATTCATCCCTCATTAGTTCCCCTCAAAAGCATTGCTGGTTTGATTAACTCAAGACATTTTTCGGCCGTGGTTAGACCTTTCATTTGTGCTACATAGTCTTCCCAAGTTGGGAGATCTGTGTCTCCACTCAGGTTAGCAAGTAAGTTAATCTCAGCAATCTTCCTAAGAGATTCCTCGTCCATCAAACTGACGGTATACTTCACGAACTCAAGAGCGAGTTCTTCCTTTCTTTTACTCATAATTAAATAAATCCTTTGGATTTTTTCTTTGGTTTGTTTAAAACCTCAATAACTGGTGGTTCAAACTTGTGTGAATTGTTCCACCAATGTTCTTGCACCTCTTCCCATGATTCTACCACAATAGAACGGTCTTTGTAAACTATACTATAGTGATGCCTGTCATAGGGTTCGTTACTTGTCTGTGAGAAGTAACGTGGGTCATTCTTTTCAATTAAATTAGTCATACCCAATCTGGTTTTCTGGATGGGTCACGAAGATAATTAGATGCAACCCAAGGTTTGCTCCTAATGTAACGTTTGTAAGCAGTGAGAGTGTCAATGCTTGTGTCATATTTAAACTCATCTGGTCCTGCAAATGCGTAATCTTGAACGTAACTGTAGCATGTAATCGCTTCGTCTGCGAACCGATGAAAGATTTTCTTCGCTTCAAACAAAGTCTTGCGACATCCATGCTCTTTCCCATAACGATGGGTGTACTCTGTTGACAATGCACATCCATGTTGAATCAACCATGCTGTGTTGAACAAACTTTTGCCTGCCCATTGTGTACATGGATGATTACGGAAAGCACCTTTACTTGTTTTGTATGGAGTGCCATCCTTCTTGAGTAGGAGATCATCACCCCAATCAAAATACCAATGTGAGAACACAATGGAAAGCATTTGACAGGTTTCAAGAGGCATCTTGACCACATGTTTGTCAGGCAAAACTTCTGCTGACTTAACAGGGTCAGGATCTGTCACAAAAATGTTCATAATAAAATAGTAAGTTAACTAAGCTCTTTTTCTTTTTTGCTTAATCGAAATTACGGAAATAATTGTTGCGGTTGCAAAAACAACTGCTGCTGACGCAATAAGATATGTGGGATCAAATACTACGTCTGGTTGTGCTTCCCAAGTGCCTGGCAATGTGTAGACACTTGGATGTGATGCGAATAACATTAATCCTCCCATGTGAGATCTGGTTCTAGAGCTATATAGTAGGTGAGGTCATACTCAGATGAGGTAAACTGTGACAAAAGTTTACGAGAGATCTTGACTTCATATGTGCCTGGAACAATCTTGATGTTTTCTACCTTGAAATGTAATCCAAAAGTCTTAGTGGTTTCTCCCACAACGATAGAGAAATCATTTGATGTATCGTTCTTACGATCAGAGACAACCATCTTAATTTCTTTGCCATCACCCACAACAGAAAGATCTGTTAGATGGTAGACCGCTGCAGCCTTTAGAAGACGATCAAGTTGAGAACTCTTAAGAGGAAACTCAACATCTACAGATGGAAGAGTGATTGATTTATCAGGAGGAGAAACAATAACACTTGGATCAGCAAAGAAATACTTAGACTTCTGTTTACCTTCTTTGATATTGACGAAACTTTGTCCTGTAAAGTTTAATTCTGGATCTTGAAAAAGACCAAGAGAGTTCAAGAACTGACTAAGATCATAAACACCGAACTCTTGAGGAATATCCTCATCGATGTTTGCCTCTGCAAGAATGTTCTTCATTACAGAAATAGTTCTCAAGGACTTACCTTGCTTGAATAAGATAGACTGGTTGATAGAAGCAAAGTTCTTCAACAGGTTAATAGTTCTATCGGAAAGTTTCATAGGAATCTTAGTTGCTGTCGTCATTATGTAAACCAGCGAAGTGGTATAAAAGTGTACAATAGTGGATGGCCTTTAGAATGTCGTTTTCATTCTTACCATCCTTTTTGCCGAATCGTGAGAGGTACTTGATTGCATTGGATCGGCAAAATGCTTCCGCATCTCCAATACCTTCAATGAGATCTAGGGTCTGTGTTCCCTTATCTCCAGTATAGTGTGAACCATATGTACTAGCAATATAGTTCTTTGCTTTATCAAGCATTGAATGTTCATTATACTTGAAAAATTTGAAGTTGTCTGCTACTGGTTGACGAATGTTACTGTGATCAAAGTAATGAGAATACATATCGTCAATGTCCGCCATGTATAGATCATCATTCTTCGCAGCAGTGTTACCAGCACCAACTACAAAGTCAGCTCTTTCTCTGTCTTTAGGATCAGTAAAAGGGTTTTCTGCATTAGGATCATTACGTTTGTAATCATACCATGAATCAGAATGTTCTACCTTAATTTCATCAGGAACTTCTGGTGGCCATGGTGAGCCTGGTGTCCATTCAAATCCTCCACTCTTTTCAATCCAATCAAGATCAGTATCTTTGGAATCACCAAAAGAGATTACATCTTCACCAACTCCACCAAGGATCTCGACTGGACCTGCAGCATGAGGACCATCAGTATTGAACTCAATCCTATCCTCAGTACCTCTATTGTCCTCAACACCACTCCAAGGAATATCCTTATAGTAATCTCCTTGGATTACTTCTTTCTTAGACTCAAAAGGTTTCCTTCTAGTTACAGTTTTGCCACCATCGGGTGATTCAAAAACGAACGTATCTGGCGAAGCGGGAGCGGGGTTTCCAGTAATACTATGACCGTCCTCTTCCCAAAAGTCTTGCCAGTCTTCTTTTGTTGACTCTTTATTTTTGTTTTTCAAGATTGGATAGTCCTCCTCAAATGTACCACTCATGATTGAACCAGCTAGACTCCATGCGTTAACCATAACAAAATAGAAAATTGTTTACAAGACTCTCTGCCTTTTCTTGTCCAAACTTACCTTTCAGATATCCTCCTACTGGGTCTAATTTAGTCATGTAAGCATCAAAATCTTTGTATGTGCTAGTGTCTGTTCCACTTGGCCTTTCTAATTCTACCATCTCTTTGTATTTTGTCAAGTATTGTTTGAACATATCAAGATGTTCATCTACCTTATCAAAGGTAGTATATCTGACAAATATATTTTCAGAAAAGTGATTACCCATTTCAAAGAATCGATACTCCTTTTCTGCCTTTGGTAGTCCCTCTACAGAGAACAGATATTTCTCTACAGGATGTTGAAAGTCAAATACAATGATGACTCTCTTCTCTGTAAATCCCATCAAGTCCATACCGAAGCAAGGTAGATTACTACCTGTTTTAGGATAGATGATGGTGTTGTAGATAGAGGATTTATCACTCCATATATCTACTTCCCTTGACTTGATAAAGTATGGGTTGGTAAAGATCCTAGCGGTTAAGTTAGTACCTTTACCTTCCCATTCTGCCCATGTTTCCTTGACTTCTAGGTCAGGAAAGGTTTCAAACAGAAGGGACTTGTAGTTCTTCCATAGGTTCATCATTTGTTTTTTCACCTCCAAAGTTTACATCTGCATCAACCTTATCATAAAGATCAAGGAATGCTTGTTTAGTTTCATCATCAAAGCGATTGACACATACTTCGATTGCTTTCTCTTTGTTCTTCCAGATAGCGTATGCCTTGACGATATGTACAAGACGACGTGTGGAAATAACTTCCTCAACACCACCATCAAAGAAGGTCTTACGGATGATGTCACCCCAGTCTACAAGACGCTTGCAGAACTCTGTATCATCACACAAGTTAGTCAAGATCTTCTCCTCAGTCTTTGGACTAGGATAGGACTGTTCAAAGGTTACTGGGAAGCGTTCAAGAAATGCTTCGTTGAGCACATTAGTTCCAATGAATCGTCCATCATCAGAACCTTTACCCTTAGTGTTTGCGGTTGCGATGACGTTGAAACCGTCAGTTGGTTGAACGTAAGTGCCAATTTTTTTGAGAAAGACTCCATTTCCTTCAAGGATAGACTGGAGACAGAGAATTTTGTTACTTGCGAGGTCGATTTCATCAAGTAGCAAGATAGCTCCTCGTTCGAGGGCTTCGATAACTGGGCCGTTGTGCCATACAGTGGAGCCATTAACAAGGCGGAAACCACCAATAAGATCATCTTCATCAGTTTCGATAGTAATGTTTACGCGAACAACTTCTCTCTTGAGTTGAGCACATGCTTGTTCTACACCAAGAGTCTTACCGTTACCAGATAGTCCTGTAACAAAACATGGATAGAACTGTTTAGATTGAATAATCTTTTTGATATCGGTGAAGTTTCCAAACTTAACAAAGTTAGGATCAACCGTTGGAACTAGATTCTGTTCTACAGGAGGAACAACAGCAGGAGCAGCATAAGAATTCTCAAGGTTTTCTTTCTTCTCTTTGGCAGTCAAGTTCCACTTACCTTTTGTTGTTTTGAACTGTTGCAAGTATTTTGTCACAGTTTGATATGTCACATCATGCTGAGCGCAATAGGCTTTGATGTGTGCGGATGTGATCTTGTTACCGTAAAGATCACGAAGATTGTTGATTAGTGATTTGGAATTCACTTTAGCTTCAAAAGGCATTGTTTGTTCTTGTCTATGTATACATTATAATGGAAGTGGAGGTGGAATCAACCACCTCTGTGCCAGTTTGTCAACTGGTCTATGCGATGTAGGTCATGAACTGTCCTAGAACTTTCTTGTTCATTTTCTTTGCAGAAAGTGATTTCTTGAAAGCGGACTTGATCTGTGCTTTAGTCGCATCTTCTTTCACTTCAAAACTAGAATCAGAGTTGAGTGCGGATGAGGATAGTCCAAAGTAAGCATGGTATCCACCACCATCAGTGATCATCAGAGATTTTGTTTTTCTCCACTGTTCCATGATGGACTTGTGTTTGTCGTAATCGAAGTCAACATAACGTCGAACGAAACTGTTGCAATCACGACTCTCAATAACTCGGATGCCAAGGAAGTTGACGTTAGGGAAACGACCCTTGAGTTGATTGAGTAGGGAAGAGGTTAACTCATAGTATGCGTCTGCACAATGATAAGTTTTACCATTTGTATCACGAATGAATACGTTACCATGTGTGGTAGAACGTGTTCCCAAGTATGGTTCATCACCCGCTCTGTTCTTAAACTCTTTGTGGAATTTAAGAGGATGTGCTTCACCATCAGTAAGAGTGATGCACTGAATTTTTTGAACTCCTGTTTTCTTTTGGAACTGAGGAATGAGTTGATTCAAAGAGAGAAGTGCTTCATTCAAAGGAGTTCCAGATAGACCCAAACGATGTGGGCACTGATATACCATGTGAGATGCCCAACGGCCACGATTGTCAAGACAATTTGTGACTCTCCAGATGTTCATCATTTGACGTTCTAGATCTCCTTTCTTGCAATCACTAGTTAAAAACTCAACCATTGAAAACATGCCTTCAACATAGAGTTGACCATCGATCTTTTCGTGATGATCTTTAGGATACTCATAACCTCTGTAGTTACCGAACTCATCAAACTCTTTCTCTCCACGATTCCACTCATTAGTGAAAGCAAATACTTGGAAAGGAATTTGAACTTTCTTACAGAACCAGATCAAATTGAACAACTGTTTGATTGTATCCAAGAGAACATTACTCATAGATCCAGACCAGTCAAGGACAAAGATAAGTCCGTGATTTTTACCATCAGGTAGAGTGGTGATCTTTTTGAATAAATCTTCGTTGTACTTATATGAGTGAAGCTTTGTGCAATCAAGAACACCTGTCTTTGATACTGTAGCACGAGCATATGCGTCAGCAGACTTACGACACTCAAACTCTTTTACAAGATAGTTGACTTCTTTCTGTGCAGAACGACGGAAGAGTCTGTATTCATTGTCAACACTTGCATAAAGATTCATAGGGAGACGATAGTTGTCCTCCTGTTGGATCTCCTTATCGTAGTTTTTTTGTTGATCAATCCACCACTGTTCAAGGTAAGAATGAACATCTACATTTTTAGCATGAAGAGTTTTAAGATTTAGAGTAGGAATAGTGCAGTACTCAGTATCGTACATACTTTGCATTGCTTTCTTATCATTCAAGTTCTCCAAGTTATCTGAGAGAGTCTTGTCAGTGATAGTCTCGAAATCATTGTGTTCTCCACCGTAAGGATTGTACTCAGGCTCTTCATACTCAGTAGTATCTTCTCCCAAGTCAGGACGCTCATCACCAGACTCTCCTAGTCCAGAAGGAATAGAATCACCCTCTCCTTCTTGATCAGTTTTCTCTGCATTGATCAGATCTTCTAGAGTTGCATCTCCGCCACCTTGACCCATTGAGATGTTGTCAATGTTGAACCCCATCTCAAGTGATTCTGTAGTGCGTTTCTTCATAAACTCATGAAGTTCAGAAGCAAGATCTAAAACCTGATCAAAAGTATCTGTTTTGGATGCAGCGTCACGAAAATATTCTTCATCATAATCAAAAGGAACATCAACAAACTTACCAACCTTATGATAGATGTTGATACGATCAGGAAGATTCATATCTTCAACATCATTCTTCTCTAGTTCAAAGAAATCTTGATCTGAAAGTTCGCTGTATCCCATATAGAATGTCTTGACGATACCAGCGTACTTACGCTTCATCAACTTCTCAATACGAGCATCCTCAAGGATGTTGACAAATGACATGGGAACTTCTGGATGTTTTATTTTCCAGTTCTCATTGGGTGTGAATAGTGCATGACCAACCTCATGACCCACCAGAAGGTCGTATACGGTCGTAGAGGCCTTCTCCCACATAGGAAGAGTCAATACTCTACGATCTACATCAAAGGACGCTGTAGGAACTTTCTTGTTCTCGATGATCAGATCTTCGGTAGCAAGTAGTTTAGCAAGTTGACCCTTGACTTCGTAATTAACCTTTGTAAGCATTTGTTTTCTTGTCTATGTACACATGATAATCGGTCCTGTGCCAATTTCAACCAACCATGTGCCAGTTTGTCAACTGTCTACCCCGACCACCTCAATGCAGTATCTAGGGCTTTCTTTGCAGTATTTTGTAATTTTATAACTTTACTCTCATATGTAATCGTAAATCCCAGAAGATCTCCTTCGGGATTATTTGGCATACCTACAGGTTGAACAAAAAATATTCCAGCATGTGCCACTGTCCGCCATTCCATGTCAATAAAACCCAATTCCCTTAAGGCACATTCCAGTTTTAGTGAATGACATCCATCTATTAGTATCATACGGTTACAAAACCTATGCTACTATGTAGAATACGTCACTTTTGAGAACCCATTCATCTTGTCAAATGTAATCATATTATCTAATCTATCTGTCAACTCATCCACCTTATGAGAGATCATAAAGATGTAAGCATCCTTGATGACATATCTGATAATCTTCACAAATTCATCTGTACCATTACTGTCCAGAGAACTGTCAAATATCTCGTCAAGAATGAGGATGTTTGTGGATGATGAGTTCTTCATCTTTGCAATATCACGCCATGTGAATAGTATAGCAAGGTCAATTCTCATCTTCTCTCCCTCGGAGAAAGATTCATAACTGAATTTCTCATGAATAGGCGACTTGATACACTCATTGAACTGTTCATCCAATGTAAAATTGATATAGAAGTCCATCATTTGAAGATACTTATTGATCTTCTGATTCATGATAGGCAAATATCTCTTCATAATCTTTGCCTTGACACCAGAATCTTTCATCATGGCGTTTGCAAAGTCTAAGTATTCAATATCTTGTGTATGATCTGCTTTATTTGTTTCTACTAGTGTTAAATCATTTTTGAGGTTTCTAAGCGTGGCTCTTTCAGTATTTCTATTTGCAATTTGTTCGGTAATGTCTTGAACTTCTTGTTCATAATTGCGGACTTGTCGTTGATATTCAGAAATCTTAAAATTGTTTGTTGAAATGTCATGCGTTAGAGTTGAGATCTGCTTAGAAACATCTATAAACCTGGCTTCTTTTGTTTGTTCTGCGTTTATAGACTTTTGAAGTTCTTTGTAAGCGGAGTTAATCTCCTTTACCTTCCCTTCGATATCTCCAATCTTATTTAAGCGAAAGTCTTCCTCTATTTCTTGATGACAAGTAGGGCATGATACGTTTTCCTTGAAAAACTGGTGTTCTTTAGTGATAATCTTAATCTTCTGTTCCAGTTTACCCTTGACATTGTTGAATTTCTTAAGAGAAGATGTAGCAGATGTAAGAGTTTCTAACTCTGGTTCATATTTTTCTCTAATATTAGCAGATGTCTGGTCATTTTCATACATTAAGGATGAGGTATCCTCCAAAAGTGTATCAATTTTACCTTTGATGTCTGTTATTTTCTTCTTGCCTGTCTTGTCTAGGTCAGAGATGAAACTATTTTGCATTTGAATCTTCTCTTCAATCAATTCTTTCTTGATTGTGAGTTCTCTAATCTCCGTATTCGCTTTACTCATCTTCTCACGAAGAATTTTTGCCATTCCAGAGAAAATTTTAATGTCCAGAACGTCCTCTACGATCTCTCTACGGTGAGTTTGACTCAACTGCATGAAGGGAACAAAGGTTGCAGCACCTAAAATAGTAGTTTGAGTAAAGGATTTATAGTTTAGTCGTAAAATATTATCTTCTAGGTGTTGTTGTTGATCATTTGAATTGGCAAATTGATCTTGCTTCTTACCATCAATGTAAATTTCAAACAAAGTTGGTTTCATACCTCTAACAATGGTATAAATCTTACCTTGAATCTCAAATTCAATATTAACTTCGCACTCCTTATCATTCACAGTGTTGACTAACTGTGCTTTCTTAATCTTTCTGAATGGTTTGTTGTATAAAACAAAAGTCAGAGCGTCCAATATCGTGGACTTCCCTGCACCATTAGCACCGACTATCAAATTTGTAGGAGACTTTTGGAAACTAACAATTATAAACTGGTTACCAGTAGATAAAAAGTTACGCCACCGTATCGTCTTGAATGTTATCATAATCTTTTGGCGGAATCACAATGTCATCGGGTGTGATAATAACGTATTTGTATTTGTGTTTTTTACAGGTTTCGACAGCTAGCATATCATCTATTTCCACAACTGTCAATACAGTGGATTCATTCGCTTCTAGAAGACCTGCGTATCTAGTAGCATCATCTTCTTGCTGGAAAAGATAAAGAGCCTTCTGACCGTCATCATTTGTGACAGCATAAGCTCCTTCTCCTTCGTGATCAACAAGTGATAAGATATACATTAATCCGCTTCGCAAGCTTCTAAGTAGACTTCCTTGAGAAGTTTTTTGACTCTCTCTTTTTCTAATTCAAAGTCAGAGTCCTCGATGTATTTATTTAAAAGAGTGAGAGTGTCCTCAATTTTTTCACCATCAAGATCTACCTCCTTGTCATTGATCTCGGTATTTTCTACTACCTTCAGATCTATTATACCAGCTTTCAGAAGTTTTTCAAGGAACTTGTCATATTCTAACTGACTCTTTCTGGATCTGACAAATAGTTTTACAATCTTATCCTTATATAAGTGTGCCTTGAATGTTGCAGCAGGGGTAGAATCGAAGTATATCTTCTCATATATTGTATATGGATTCTCTACAAACTCAATCTCTCCTGTTTCTGTATCCAAGATATTGAATCCTCTCTTATCTCCACAGTCATTCCAATATATTTGATAAGGATTGCCTAGGTAAAATACCTGACCATCATTACTTCTGGTGTGATAATGTCCTGAGAATACTGTAGGAAACTTAGCAATGATACCCTTATCAATACCACCTTGCTGCTTCATGCCTGGGTACAATTCAAACCCATTAAGTTCCAAATGACTAAATGCCATCTTCGCATCTGATCTTTCTATCGCTGCAAGAGTCTCTTGATAGTTATCATCACATATCCAAGGCAACATCATCGCTTTGAATCCATCTATATCATATGTGTCTGGTGATGAGATGGGAATGATATTGTCGTAATGTTCTAGAAGTGCATCGATCGAATTGATCTTGTTTGTATTCTTATAGTAAACGTCATGATTACCTACAAGTTGCCAAACTTTCACGCCCAGATTTTTAAACTTATCATATACATATTGTTTTGCCCAGTCCAAAGACCAGTAATCTATATTTTTTCTATTGTCAAAGGCATCTCCCATATGGATGCAATACTTGATACCTCTCTTCTCTAACTCTGGAAAGAATACATCGTCATAGAATTTTTGAAAGAAGTCATGAAAGACCTTATTACCTCGTCTACCACCGAAGTGTGTGTCTGTGATGATCGCAATCTTCACTTCTTAAACTCTCCTTTCTCATAATCAAATCTAGGATGAGGTTCGGAAGGCACCCAAGGTTTTTTAGATTCATTACCGATAACTATAAATCTATCAGCAGCAAATGTTCCTGCCAAACTGATCTTAATCTCTTCACCATCAACCCAATTCTCAGATCCATCTTTCTTAGTATGATTCATCAACTCTTGGATCTTGTCAATCATTTCTTGTGTTAGCTTCATTGATTCATCTTCGTTTGTACTGCTTCTTTTATAGAATTGTAGTCACTAGAATTACCGTAAGGGTCGTCAACGTGCATAACCTCATCGTACCCCGACTTCTCAATGATCTTTTCACGGATCTCCATTTGCTTTTTCTCTTTCTGTATACGTCTGAGGAAAGCGTAATGTATGATTTGAGTGAAGTATGCAAAAGGATTCGTAGATTTCTCTGGATTGAAGTTATGTATGTATTGAACGCAGTTCTCGATGCCATCAGATATCATGTCCTCACGGAACATGTAGTTTACAAAGTTTGGTTTATATGATAAGTGTGTTGCAATCTTTACAAAACACTCCCCAAGGTAATTGGTGATTCGTGGTTTTGGATCACCCGCTGCTTCCGCCGCTTTTACATCTGCTTTATATTGAACGATCGCATACAGGAACTCTTTGTTATTAACGTAGTGTTCAGACCGTTTTCGAGTACCTTTTACGGGCATCTATATTACCTCTTGTGTTACTTTTATTATACCTCAAAACGAGATACTTGACAAGTCATGTAAATGTGTGTACAATAACTCTGTAAGGGTTCAAGGGAATGCTATGAAGCTTCAGAGGGTTCATCTTTCTTATATAGCCTCTCAAGATTTTCTCTAGCCTCTTTGACTGAAATTACATATCCCATCTTTTTTGTTACCTTTATCTTCTCTCCAGATCCTCCATTGAGATTAGAGAAAATAAATTTCTGATAATATTTTACTACTTCTGAGTCTTCGCGTGCCTCAACAACAGTAATTATTCTGTCCATAGGAATAACAATAATATTATCCACAGGCATACTTCTTAACCATGGCATCATGCGGAGACCTTCATGTCTTCCGTCCATGCTTATTGTTTCGATTTCTACAGGATCACTAATAATTAAAACCGTGCGACCATTCTCATCCGACGGCATGACTTCACCAAAGATTTCCTCTCCCGATACTAATTTGATTGAGGCGTAGAAATCTTCTTCCATTTAATCTTTTCCGATAATAGTGTTGTTTATAATTAAGTAGTCTATATTCATATTTAGAAAGGAATGAATAGCGTCCTCTGGAGTCTCTACTATTGGTTTACCATTATCATTGAATGATGTATTCAACAATACAGGGACTCCACTAATCTTATAATACTCTTCTAGTAACTCAGATAAGATGCCTTCACTAACTGTCTGAATTCTACAAGTGTTATCTGCGTGTGTTATCGCTGGAATCTTATCTCTCTTATCTTCTTTCACTGTCTGAGAATACAACATGTAAGGACTATCAATACCTTCTTCAAAATAATCTTTGAGATAGTCCTCAAGTATGACACCAGCAAAGGGTCTCCATTCTTCTCTATGCTTTACCTTTTCGTTTAATATATCTTTGTTCTCTTTATATTTAGGCGACATCAGAATAGATCTATTTCCCAATGCTCTAGGACCAAACTCAGATCTACCTTGATACCATGCGATAATTTTTCCATCTTCAAGGTACTGTGCAACTTTCTTAAGGTTTAAATTATCTTCTTGTATTTGTTTTGGTGTAAAATATTGTTTACCTAAGAAGGCAAGATTTTCAGGAACCTGAACTTCGTTCCACATTGATGAACCAAACGCCGCTGCTCCGTATGACAAACCACAGTCACTCACAAAAGGTGTGATATGAAATTTTCTATTTTTAAACTTCTGTACTATCTTTGTATTAGCATTGATGTTAAGAAACACTCCGCCAGTTAAACAAACAACAGGCTCTAAGTAATCTTCATTAAATCTTCCGATTAGTTCTATCAGGGATTCCTCAAAATTGTATTGCAATAACTGAGCTTTGTCTTCTGATGACAATGGATAAGGTTCTGGATTCCTCATATCAAACTGTACTTGTGGAAAG
>MDTB01023069.1_pt1 | contig 16955 bp, 17 predicted proteins | sample 811161 | NCBI WGS metagenome assembly MDTB01 (sample SAMN05326650, study PRJNA326480) | marine metagenome | isolation source: seawater | place: Mediterranean Sea | collected 2009
GTTGATAGGCTGGATGTGGAAGCGCAGTAATGCGTGCAGCTGACCAGTACTAATAGCTCAATTGGCTTGATTTATGCACTGAAAAAAATTTTTATGGAATGGAAAAAATATTGGTCAAAAAAAAAAATATTAGGAGTAGATTATTTTAAAATCAAATTTATTTTTAAAAAGTATATTTGGAAATTATTAAAAATTCAACTTCCTAAATTAAAAGACCAAAAAAATTACTGGAATGATAGAGGAAAATCTTATTTCGAAGAATTTGTAACCAGCGGTTACTTAGAAAGAGAAATATTCTATCAAAACATTTTTATTGAATTAGTTAACAAACTTCATTTTAACTCAATTCTAGAACTAGGCTGTGGGTTTGGTTGGAATTTAAAACGAGTTAATGATGAGTTTGATGGTAGAAATATCTATGGTATTGATTTTAGTGTCCCACAACTTGAAAATGCTAAAAAATATTTAGATAAAACAAAAAATATAACTCTTGAAGCAGGAGATATTACAAAGCTCCCCTATCCTGATAATTTCGTCGACATTAGTTTTAGCTTTGGTGTTTTTATGAATCTTCACAAAAATAAAGTAAATTTAGCAATTAATGAAGCTATCAGAGTTACTAAAAACGAAATAATTCATGTGGAGCCAATCAATAAGTATTATACAAAAGAATTATTTGATAATAGGGTTTTTAAAACAAATATAGTTTCCCATGATTATATCGAAATTTATAAATCTAAAGGTTTAATATTGAAAGAATTTTTAAATTTTGATGATTTTAAAGAAAAACATATTTTATTTAAACAAAATATAAATAAATCTTATGAAAGATGGGAGCCAGTAGAGGATTGTAGTAAATATTGTTTTTTAGTTTTCTCAAAAAAGTAAAATCTTTATTTTAATTTTATTGTAGAAATTTCACAATTTGCACAGATCCCTATTTTGTGTCTTTGATCTTTAAAGTGTAGATCTCTAAAATTCTCCATTTTTGAGGATTTCCACAATTTTGAAATATCACTTTTGTTAGCATCTCCCAAATATAAATTTTTTCCCGAATAGTCTCTACAGCAAGTGGTAACTGTCCCGTCCCAGTAAATTAACAACCTTGACCATAAATATGAACAAGGAAGAAATTTGTAATTTTCCTTTAGATTTTTTAATGACTCCTTTTCAGGTAAAGACTCCCAAAGTAGGTTGATATTAAAATTATCAGCATCAGGAAATTCTTTTTTCAGAATTTCTTTTTTTTGGTTTTTATCTTCACCTTTTTCACAAAATGTTTGAACAACTAAATAAGGTTTATTTAATTTATTCTGTTTTTTTATTTCACCAATTTTTCTAAAATATGATCTAATATCTGGTTTTTTCGTTTTATATATTTCATCTATACTTTCATCGTGAGCATCATCAATTGAAAAAATTAATTTATCAATACCTGAATTAAATAGTTTATCTATCTTTCCTTTCTTTAAGAAAAGAGTCCCATTTGTGGTTAAGTGTATATCCATTATTCCTTTATCTTTAGCATATTTTGAATATTCAAATATTTTTGGATGCATCATAGCCTCACCTCTACTTTGAAGCTTGATTGCACACAATCCATTTTTAGCACCCTCATCAATTAGTTTTTTAAATAAATTAAAATCCATCATTCCTCTAGGAAATGCATTTGGATCTTTATATTGCCAGCACATTTTACATTTAAGATTGCAATCGCTAGTAAGTTCAATATCTAAGTGCAAAGGAAAATTTGTTAAAGTTTCAGCGTTAATTGCTTTTGACCAATATTTTCTATAGTCATTAAATGTATTTATTGGAGGATTAGCGTATTTCATTTTAACTTTTTAATATTTATAGAATATTTGTATCTTTTAAAATAGAAAAAATTTTTATAAAAATAATTGTTTGTTGATCTTATTTTATTAAATTGTTCTTTTATGGATTTATTTATATTTATTTCATCATCTTTATGAGAAAGTTTTTTAAAATAAGTAGGTTTGCCTTTCTGTTTTTTATATTTCAAATTATGTAAGTTGTTTATTAGCCTTACAATTAAATTTTCTGTTGTTTTGATTTGTTTTAATTTAATTTCATCGTATAAATCTGTAGGTTTGAGTAATATTTTATCTTTAAATACAATATCACCACCATCAACTTTATTATTTAATTTTATTAAACATGCTGTAATTTTATTTTTTCCATTCATTATTTGATGTTTCATAGGCGACATTCCCCTACCATTAGGTAGATCACTCTCGTGCACCGTAAAGTAATTTTTATTTTTTTTAATTTTTATTTTTTTTACAAACCCTAACAAAAATATATTTTTATAGTTTTTGATATTTTTTAAATTTAAATTTATCTCAATTTTAACTTTTGATTTTAATTTTTTATAAATTCTTTTTTTAGAAAAAAATTTTTTATTTATTAGATTTTTTTTATCAATGAAAACTCCAATTTTCTTCATTATTTTCTTGAATATTTTTTTAAATTAAAATTTTCATCATCCAATCTTTTGTTTTCAAAATTAATAAAAATTTCTTTGTATTTTTCTCTAGTTTTTTCTAAGAAAGTTCTAGCCTGATGACTAAATAAATTGAAATTACATACAGATCCTGGAAGTATTTTAATTATAAGATCATTTTCAATTTCATTATTTTTGATATCTTTAATACTCTTAAAATGGTTTAATTTTGTAAATCTGGGTAGTATGTTTTGATCAATATAAAATAAATATAATGACTTACCTTCTTCAATAACCTCTAACGCGTATCCCTCATAATCTATATCTTTATATTTAAAACTTAAATACAAAACTAGTTACTATCTTTTTGGTGAGTTATCTGTTTTTGTCTATTTAGTCCAACACCTTCAAATTTTTTTCTAAACTGATAGTTTGTTGCCTCAGCTTTCATTATCCCAAGGTCATTTTTTTTAGGCACAATTTTTGCACCATGATGACATTTTTTGCATGGTATACTCTCATTTTTTCTTTTTGCTAAATGCAATTCTCTATTTTTTTCTTGTTCTACATCCCATAAAAATTTAACTGAGCTAAACATTAAATTTCCCATTACTTCATCTTTTTCAAAATCGGATGGGCATTTCAGAACATCACCCTCACTTGTAATTGCCATTCTTAGCCAGAGCCTAGGGCAAACATAATCTGGATCTGGTAATACGTCTATTTCTTTGAAATTCATATCCATATTGTAAGCAACCCTATCGAAGAAAGGTTTTAGAGTTTGATAATATTTTTTTGGATCGTGCTTTATTGCAGACCATAGACCTTGAGTATTGAGCATGGTGTCAGGTGACAACTCGTCCCTTAATCTTTTTAACCTCTTTGCATTTTCAAAAATTGTTTGAAATTTCATTGGTTTTCTAATGCTTTCATACATTTCATCCAGACCATCAATCGAAACAGTTATCCAGTCAGGCTTTGCTTTTAATAACTTTGTGGTGAATTCCTCATTTAAATTTGCTCCATGAGTATTTATCCAAACTTCTTTTATTCCCATTTTTTTTGCGTAAGCAACTTTTTCAGGAAGATCTTTATCTGATGTAGGTTCTCCTCTCATACTAAATTTAAGAGTGAATAATCCATAAGCAGCGCATTCATCAATAATTTTTTTATATAAATCAAATTTCATAAATCTATTCTCTCGCATGTCCATATATTGTCTAAAACAATGATCACATTTTAGTTCACAAGTAGAGCTAGCCTCGATGTCTATATTTAACGGAAACTTTGGTAAAATTTTATATTTTGCGCAGTAATGCCATTTAATTCTATTGATTATATATGCAATTCTTTTATTTTTAGATCTTTTAAGCTCGTATTTAATTCTATCGAAAAAATTTTCAAATGTATATTGAACAGCTGTTTCTGCTTTTCTTCCAAAATAAAAATTAAACATCTATAAATTTTTTAAAATTGTTAAAATATCTTTTTGTGCTTTTTAGCTGAATTATACTATTTTTAATAATTAAGCAATCAGTTAATGCATTGTGTACTGAATAGAAACCTTTTAAGTTAAATATTTTTATTAGATTATTTGTTGAAAGATCCTTTTTTTTAATAATTCGTTTTAAAAAATTCCTATAATTATAAAATTTTTTACTTTTTAATTCTTTTGAATTTATTCTGTTTAAACTACAGTTATATTTAATTACTTTTTCATCACCACCATTTGTGATTGTTGGATGTTTTTTTATGAATTTAATTAATTGTTTATAAGCAATGTTAAATTCTACGCCTTTCTTTTTTAGAATTTTATCTGAAATACCAGTTAATTTAATAATTCTTTTTGGAACTTTTTTAGAAAAATATGGTTTGATATAAATATTTTTTTTGCTTAGTATTTTATTTTTTTTTATATCAGTTTTAAGAATTCCAATTTGTATTATTTCTTTCTTTTGTTTTTTTTTTCTGTAAAGTTCATTGTAATTTGATTTAAGACTCCAAGTAAGCCATTCACAATCAAGAATATTAATTATCATCTAAATTTTTAAGATAATATTTTTTTTTATTATACTTAATAAATAATGACTTATAATTTTTTGTATAGAAACTATTAATTTGTTTTTTTATTCTTGTTGAAGAAATTTTTATTTCCATCATTTCAAAAAATTTTTTTCTTGTATAAATTTTTTTTGACCACTTAATTTTCGTGGGTTTTACCTTATTTTGAACAAATAATAAAAAATATTTTTTAAATAAATATTCAGCAGCATTATTAGCTACATTAAAATATTTCTCATAATTTGAATTTTTACTTATGTTAAATTTTTTTATTGATATAATTTTCCCATTATCAATTTTAGCATCTAAAAAATGCAAAGTTGATCCATAAGTTTTTTCTCCATTAAAACTTGCAAAATGATGAGTATCTCTACCTCTATAATTTGGTGTTCCAGGATGAAAGTTAATTCTTTTTTTACTTTCAAAAAAATCTAGTTGTTTTTTTTTTATTAAATATCCACTGAGATAGCTTATTAAATAATTGTATTTCTTATAATTTTTTTCAAAATGATTAATTGATTTTTTATTTTTCGAGTTGATTATTTTTATATTAAAGTTTTTTTTAAATCTTCTAATTAAATTTATAATTTTCTTATTCGATGAACTTGTTATTAAAACAACACTAACATTTTTTTTTAAAAATTTTTTCATTTTCATTTATATTATTCTTTAGTTTCTTCCCTAAAATTTCTTTTAAATCTATAAATTTGAAATTACCTAATGGTCTTACATAATTCACATCATTTAATTTAATTTTATGACCAGTCATTAACTTATTTTTTGCGTAAATACCCCTTCTAAATATTTTAGAATTTTTTGAATCAGATCTTTTTTTATAAAAATTATTAACATTTTTTTTACTATTCAGTATTTTTCTAAATTGATTTAGCTGATTTAAATCTAGAGGATCCATAGAGTGTTCATGATCTAAAAAATTCCTTTTTTCTAAAGTAAAATGTTTTTCTATTATTTTTGCACCTTTTGTCATAGCAATTTTTACAGCATCCATGCCTTTAAAGTGGTCGGAATATCCAAAATTTTTTTTTTTCAATTTATGTTGATAATATTTTAAAACCTCAATTCCAATTTCTGTTTCTTTTACAGGGTAATTTGAAACGCAATGAAGAAAAAATACTTTCTTACTATATTTTTTAAATAATCTATCAGTTTCGATTTTATTTAACATTCCAGTAGAAACAAGCACTGTCGAGTTAAAAGCACAACAATTATCAATAAATGAATAATTTAAATTATCCATTGAGGCTATTTTAAAACCATCGACAGATATTTCTTTTAAAAAAGCAATTCCCTCGAAACTAAATGGAGTACAAAAAAATTTAATATTTATTTTTTTTGCATAATTCCTCAAAATACTTAATTTTTTTTTTGAAATTGTTAAATTTTTTAAAATTTCATAATTCTTATTTGTCTCTAGATATAGATCATTAGGCTGAAAATATTGAAATTTAACAGCATCAGCTCCATTTTGTTTAGCACTTAAAATGAGTTTTTTTGCTTTTTCGAAATTTCCGTCATGATTAATTCCAATTTCAGCAATAATGAAATAATTATCAAATTTCATTTGCTTTTTTCTTTACAATTTTGATAATTTCAAATGCTTCTGCATATTTAGTGTTAACAATATTTCCATAAAGTGAATTTTCAAGCTTAATTAATTTTAGCCAAGATTTTTTTACTCTTTTGAGCTCAGTTTTATAACACTTTATACTTTTAATTTTAGTATCAAATTCTTTTGAAATATCAATATAAAGGTTTGGATTGAATTTTTTACTATAGTGATAAAAATTACTTTTATAATGAATTATATTATTTATTTTTTTTGACATGCTTGTTATAAAATTACTCACTATTTGATGATCAAGATGTGTATCATTACCAGAATGAACAAATACAGTTTCAGGTTTGATTTTATTGATAATTTTTAAATATTCTTTTTTTGTATCGTCATTAAATTGAATATTATTTGTATTTAAATTAAAATTAAATATCTTTTTTACTTTTAAAATATTTAAAGAATTATTTAATTCCTTTTCAGCTATTTCCTTCTTGCGAACTATTTTATTATTTTGATTATAAAATTCTGAATTCGTGATTATTAAAAAATATATATTATTTTTTTTGGAAAATTTAACAATTGTGCCCGCACAACCTAACTCAATATCGTCTATATGTGCTCCAACAAATAATATATTTTTTTTAATCATTTAAAAAATTAGAAGTCTTACCATTACAGCAATTAAACATATAATCAATAATAGATAAGTTTGGAATAAATTTTTCACCTATTTGATTATATTTTTTTTTTACTTCAATATCACAATTTATTTGAATATTTTTTTTTTGAAATTTCTCTTTGTTTAAATAAATCATAGATGCAACTCCAGTAATATATTCAGTAGCTCCTAAATGACAGCAAATATCCAACATTTTGTCTGACTTAAATGTTTTGATATTAAGTTCACTGGAGTAAATAATTTTAGTCCTAATATCTAAAATTTTTAAATATTTTTGAATAAAATAAAGGTTTAAATCAATTAATTTTTCAAATTTTTTATCAAAACCTAACTCTAAAATTTTAATATTTTCTTTAAAGAACTTTGAGTCTTTATAATTTTCATATACTTGGTTAAGTAATTTTTTTTTCCATTCATTTTTATTATGTAACTTTATGTCCTTAATATAAGCATTTTCCCTTTTAATATATTCAATAGGAACTGTAATTTTTTTTGTGCCATCTTTTGTTTTTATTAAATCCCTGTTTGTCCACCCAGATCTATTTATTTGTACATCATCTAAAATTACAAAAATATTTGATTTTTTCACTCTTAAAAAAAAATTTAATGGTGGAATGAAATCTGGTTGATGTATATAAACTTTAAACATAATTTATATAAACTAAATAGAAATATTATAATGTCAAAAGAATTTGGTTCAGCAAAAGAATTAGGTATTTTTCCAAGAGAAGAGAATTTAAAAAAAAAATGGGATAATTTTAATGACAGAGTAACAGTAAATGAGTCTCAGTATTCATTTGGAGACCAGAATGTTGAAAAAAAATTTTTTGAAAATTTAACTTCAGATAAAGATAAAAAAGAAAAATACAAATTTTATAGATCTGAGTGGTATCGTAGAGCAAAAGAATTTGACCCAGGTAATGCACCACTTGCAGTATGTTGTGAACTAGTTAGTACTTGCAATCTTGGTTGCTCAATGTGCTACACCATTACTGATGAATTTCAAGATAGTGTTGTTGGAGCAACAAGAATGTTGCCTTGGAAAATTGTAAAAAATGTAATCGATGAGTGTGCAGCACTAGGCGTGTATTCGATTTTATTTAGCTGGAGGGGGGAATCTACCTTGTACAGAGTTAGAGATGAGAATGGAGAAGTAAAAACCTTTGGAGATGTAATTAAATATGCTAACAGTAAAAATATTCTAGAAACAAGTTCATTAACTCATGGTCAACTAATTGATGAAAAATTAGCAAAAATACTTGTTGAATCTAATCTTAGTTGGATAAATTATTCTATAGATGGACTCGAAAAAGAATATAACAAAATCAGAACCCCAAGAAATAAAAAAAATGATCCAAACTTTAATGCTTTTTCAGTGGTAACACAAAGCATCAAAACCTTAACAAAAGTAAAGAAGGAATTAAAATCTAAAACTCCACAACTTAGAACAAATTCTATTTTTCCATCGATTTATAAGAATTCCAAAGAATTTGCTGATTTCATGTATTCAAAAGGTGTTGATTGGGTAACAATTAATGAAATATTAGATTTTAGATTTGAAGAAGTTGAAAAGGATGAAGTAAAAGATGACTGGGCTTGCTCATATCCATTCCAAAGACTTACAGTTTCAGCGAATGGAACTATTTTACCATGTACAGGAGCACATAATGAAGAGGAAGGTTTAGTATTAGGAAGATATAAAGGTACTCCTAAAAAATCAGTTATAAGAAATCACAGAAAAATTGAACTAGATTATAAAGAAATGACATTAAGTGATGCGTGGAAATGTGAAAAATTAAAAAACATAAGGTATCTTCACATAAATAATAGAAGGTGTGAAATAAAACCAGGATGCCAGAATTGTAGACACGGTATGAAAAAAAAAGGTGTTACTTATGTTCCAGAAGAGTGGAATGTTGAGACGATGAAGTGGGAAAACCATACCTGGAGAAATGGTTAAAATTTTTTATCAATACTTTTAAAATTTAATTTTATATTTTTTAAATCTTCGTACTTATCTATGCTTAAATTAAATTTTGATTTTTTTCTTGATTTATAAAAGTAAGTATTAAATCTATTTTTATTTTTTAAAATAAATTTATTTATATGTTCTTTTTCATCTAAATTATTAACACTTCTATTAATTATTTTAACAACATTAGATTTAAATATATCAACACCCGATCCTTTTGGTAGACCACTGTAGTGATTTGTGCTGTAATCAAGATTATATTTTAAGTGTTTAGCGATTATTTTTTTACATGAATTGACATTAATAAAAATATTATCACAAGTTGCTCGCAGAATATTCTTGTAGTTATTCGAAATTAGAAATTTATTATATCTGCTAATTACATTATTTTTAGATCCTTTAAAATATTTATAATTTTTTTCTCTACATAGGTTTACAATTTCTTTATCACTAGAGTGATCTGAAGTTAAAATGAAAATAGGGTATTCATTTGAAACTATTTTTTTTAGCCTTTCGTAGCAATGTTCAAGTAAAGTTTTTCCTAAAATTTTTTGTAAAGCCTTTTTTTTTATTCTTTTTGAAAAGGTTCTTACTTGAATGCAAGCTGCTAACTCTCTACTGCTTCTATTATTTTTTGACATATAAATTTAACATTTTTTTCACTTAGTGATGGATATATAGGAAGGCTTATCGAATTTTTAAAATATTTAATACTATTTCTAAAATCTGTTTGAGTTATTTTGTTTGATACTTTTAACATATGTATTGGCTTATAATGATTACTAAAATTAATTTTATTTTTATTAAGATTTAATTTAATTTTATTAATTTTTTTACTTGAGATAATATACAGATGTCTTGCATAAATATTAGATTTAAAATTTGAAAAAACTAACTGTACCGATTTATTTTCAGATAAATATTTAGAATATAAATTAAAAATTTTATGTCTTTTAGTATTTAGTTTTTCTATTTTTTTGATTTGAGTATTAAGTAGATTTGCTCTTAAATCATCTAATCTATAATTAAATCCACTTAAAGTAATATCATACTTTTTTTGTTGATTTTTTTTATCATGAGAATAACTGTCTCTTATAAGTCCATGATTTTTTAAGCTTCTAATAATTTCTGCATGTTTTTTTTGCTTACAGTAAATCAATCCACCCTCTGCAGAACTTATATTTTTATTTGAATAGAAGCTAAAAGTGGAGAAATTTCCAAATGTTCCTAGCATTTTATTTCTATATTTTGAAAATAATGCATGGCAAGAATCTTCAATTAGTTTAAAGGAATATTTATTTTTTAATTTTAATATTTCTTTTATGTTGCATGGATAACCGCCCATATGAACAATTATAACTAACTTTGTTTTTTTTGAAATTTTTCTTTTTAAATCTTTAATTGAAATGTTGGGGTTTAGATGGCTTTCACAATCTACAAGTTTGTAGGAAATATTTAAGGTATTTAAAATATTTGTTGCTGCACTAAAATTTATATTTGGAACCAAAACTTCATCATTTTTATTGAGGTCTGAAAGTAAAATTGCAAGATGTAAAGCAGCGTATCCAGAATTAAGTCCTACACAATTTTGCTTATTAACTTTAATTTTTTTTGAAAAATTTTGTTCAAATTTTTTAAGTTGTCTTCCTGCAGCTAGCCATTTTTGATCAAAAATTTTTTTTAAATTTTGATACTCTTCTTTGCCTATGGAGGGAATAAAATATGGGATTTTTTTCATTAACTAAAATATTTTTCAAACTTTTTCTTTACTATTTTTAAGTTAGATTTTAACCCGAAGTCAATTATATTTTCGATTAAATTAAAAGCTACAACTTTTTTTTTTTTATTAATCATTCTTTTTATTAATTCAGGCATATCTAAGCTCTCACTTTTTTTTATAAAGGATTTAATCATATGACTCCCAAAATATATCCCAGTCATAATGTTAAAGTTTAGAGTTGGTTTTTCTTGTAATGATTTTATTAAATTATTTTTTGTATTTACAACACCATAGTTTACATATGTGTTGTGTTCTTTAGTTGTTACTGTAAAAAAAGATTCATTCTGTTTGTGGTATGATATTAAGTTATCAATATTAAAATTAAATACAGTATCTGTATTTATTATCAAAATTTCTTCATTACTCTTTGTAATTACTTTTTTAATAGATCCAGCAGTTCCGAGCGGTTTTATCTCTTTAATCAAGTGAATAACCTTATTTTTTACCTCATTTGCAAATTCTTTTGAAATTATCTTAATAAACATATGTTGCTTATAATGAAGGCTAATAAAAATTCTGTTACAATTTGCATTTAAAAGCTTTCTTATTAACATAATTATGTATGGTTTATTATTAAAAGTGATTAATGGTTTTGGTGTCTTCTTTGTAATATTGCCGAGTCTTGAGCCTTTCCCACCAGCCATAAGAATTGCTACAAAATTTTTATTCAATTTATTATCATTATTTATAAAAAAAATATCTTTAAGAATTTTATTTTTATCAACAATTGGAATTGCATAATAAATGTCTAAAATATTTCTATTGTTTTTCTTTAAAAGAATATTTATTTTTTTTTCCTTATTTTTATTATCTAGAATATAAATTGGTTTTTTGTTTAATAATTTTTCGATGCTAGAATTTTTATTTACATCTCTAAGTAAACTTCTTCTAATATCTGAGTCACTTAAAAATCCTTTCATTTTGTAATTTTGATCTACTGCAATCAAGAAACGCTTTCCATTAATGTTTATTTTCTTTATAGCCTTATCAAGTCTATCTTTGAAATGGATTGTAAATTTATTAAATTTTCTCATCTTTTAAAAATTTATATATATCATTATTTAAATTTGGATTTATATAGCAGATATTATTTTTAAAGTTATTTTTAGTGTTAACTGTAAAACTTGATTGCCACCATTCATTAACACCTTTTTTAGTAAAAATATCATTAATATGACTGCTAGCACTTGTAATATTTGTGTGAAGAATTTTTGATTTATATAATTCAATAAAGTGCTTTCTCTCCTCGCTTATAATAGTCTCATTTAGTTCATTCTCATCTATTAAAAGACAACAGGGTAGATTAGAATTTAAAGTCTCGATTATAGTTGTTGCGTTATACGTTGAGATTACAAATCTTGCATCATTGTATAAATTTTTTATATTTAAATTTTTTTTTGTGAACTTTATATGTGGGAAGTGTTTTGTAATTTTTTTTTCAATTTCCCAAAAATCAAAACCTGTAATTCTTATTTTTATTTTTTTTTGAATATCAAGATGAAGTAAATTTATAAAATTTATAATTTTAATTAAATAATTGTTAAACATCAAATTTTCATGAATATGAGGTTTTTCAAGATATCTTGAATGATTATAGAGAAATAAATAAATATTTTCACTGTCAGAATTTAAATTTTTATAAATATTTTTTGTGTATCCGATGTGGAAAATATTATTATTTTTGGCTGAAATATATTTAGACCATCTTAAATTTATATCAAAATTTTCAAAATAATGATTTCTTCCAATTTCATTAGTTATACTATCGCCACCATGTTGAAGTGTAATTATTTTATTTTTATTTATTTTTTGATAAGCAATATATTTCATTATATGTGATATATTTGGAATTATTCCACATAAAATTTTTTTTGGATTTTCTGGTAAATTTTCTTTATCAATAGTTTTATTAATTTCATTAAAACCCTCTAAAAAAACTCTCGGTAAAAATAAAAGAATGTTATCGTTTAAAAATTTTTCAAAACTAGATCCATTAAAAATTTTATATTTTTTTTTTCTTATTTTTTTATTGTATGAAAACTGTCTTGGTTTAATAAATTCTCTTCTAAACAGGGGAATTTGTTTTAATTTTAAATTTATTCTAATTTCATTAGAATATGGCAAGTAGGTATTAATAAAAACATACTTTTGATTTTTACCAAATAATTTTATAAATAATTTTGAGAATTTTGAAAGTATGTTTTTTGAATTCTTTTTTGACTCGATATTTTTAATAAATGGTACTCTTTCTATTACACATAAATCGTTAAATTCGATTATTTTTTGATAAATTATTGAATTCAAATAATCGAATTTTATTGCATACGCATAATCTTCATATGTATTTTCTGACAAATCCTCTAAATTAAAATTGACTGCTTTAATTGTATTGAAATCATTTTTTTTTTTAAAAGACAATAATCTTTCCCATCTATCATGAACAACAAATATAAAATTTCGAAACCATGGCCCTAAAAAAATTCTCCAAAAATTAATATCCAGATTTTGATCATGAATTTTGTTTAATAATTCTGCAAAATGGTGAAAGTATTTTTTATAAAAATCATCACAAAATTTAATGTTAAAGGCTAATTCTTTATAATTTGGATAACTTTTAGTTTCTATTTTATCTTCATCCATCCAAGGATTCAAAAAAATATGATTTTCATTTAAACACATAGTTTCTCTAATAAGTGTAGTGATTAAATATTTTTTCTTATTCATTTTGAATTTGTAAACCAATAATTATTTAATATATAATTTTTTAAATAAAAATATCTATTATTTTGTATTTTTACTAAATTAAGTTAATCTGAATTTTCCTAAAAAAATTATAGATTAATATGTTTTATTATCAAAATTATGTTTTTATATTATCGATTAGTTTTTTAATAAGTCTAATCTATTTATTAAATCATCAAAAAATTGCTAATTTTTTTAAGTTAATAGACAAGCCCAATGTAAGAAAACAACATAAAGTATCTGTAGCAATTACAGGTGGTTTAGGTTTAATGATTTTAACAATATTTTCATTTATATTTTTTGATATTCAAAATTTTTTTTTTATTAACGAAGAAAAATATTTTGAGATAATAATTTTCTCTTTTTTAATTTTTTTTCTTGGAATAACTGATGATAAATTTGAGCTTAATCCTAAAAAAAAACTTTTTTTGTCATTGTTGATTTATCTCGTTTTTTTAAAATTAAATGATCAATTTTTAGTTAAAGAGCTTAGTTTTTCCTGGACTAACCACACTATAAATTTGGGAGGTTTTTCTTTTTTATTTACATTACTTTGTTTTGTAACTTACCTGCAAATTGCAAATATGTTTGATGGTGTAAATCTTCAATGCAGTCTGTACTCAATAACTTTATTTTTAATTTTTTACAGTATTTTAAAAAACATTTTTTTTTTAATTTTAGTTTTATATTTAATTTTATTTTCTTATTGGAATTTTAAAAATAAATCATTTTTAGGTGATGGTGGAAATTATCTTATATCTTTCTTTGTTTCTATTTCCTTAGTTCAAATGCATAATAATTATTATTTGAATACAGATCATATTATTTATTTAGTACTCTTTCCAACAATTGATTTATTAAGACTATTTTTTGTTAGAGTTAAATCAAAAAAATCACCTTTTGTACCAGATAGAAATCATATCCATCATTATTTGTTAAATAAATTTAATTATAAAAGTGTTTTATCAGGGTATATATTGTTTTTACTTCTTATTTACCTCTTTATATATTTTAGAAATTTATATTTATTTCAATGGATTGTAATAACATTTATTACTTTTTACTTCTTTTTACTAATTTTAAGTAATAATAAATTAAAAAAATAATGCAAATTTTTAAAAGTAAAAAATCTTGATAATCTAATAATAGAAATTATATTTTTAATTTAAATAAAGATTTAATAATACCTATTTAAAAATTTATTTTAAAACGATTAATAAATATAAGAATTTATTTAAAATTAACTAAAAAGTTCAAGAAAAGTATATTTTAAATGTATAAATTTGTTGAAAGAAAAAAAATATAGCTTTAATTATAGAGTGTTTTTTATTCATACAAAATTTTTCTTTTGCATAAAAAATAATAAATAAAGAGTAATGATTAATATAATTAAAAGTAAATAAATGACTTTATTTAAATATATTTTAAAAAACGACTCTATTGATTTTAAATATTTATTCAAAGCCCTGAAAAAAAATATATTAACTATAATAATTTCTACACTTATCATTTTTATCTTATCTTCATTTTATGCCTATAAAAAAATGGCTCAACAAGTACACATAAAAATTTATTTTGAACAAGATAGAAACATCAAAATTTTAAATGAAAAATATCGTAAAGCTTTATCCACAAATGCTACATTTAGAAAATTTTTGGATGATTTTATAACAGATTTTTTTAAATCTTATTCTTATAATTTAGAAGAAAATAATACTAAAAATTATAAGTTTGTGAATAAAAACTGGGATCAACGAGGATCTTACTTTGAGTTCCTTTTAGATTTAAATTTATTGAATGTCCCTACATTAGATCGGATAAAGTTAATTAAAAACGAATTTGAGTTAATTTTTAATAAAACATTATCTCAAGAAGCAAACAAATATTTATTAGCTGTTGATATAGATTATAAAATCTTAAATAAATCTATTAATGTAAGAAAAATTGTGGCTACAAAATTCAATGAAAAAAGTTTTATTTTAATTTTAATTTCTACTTTTTTAACAAGTCTGATAATTTCAGTCTTATTTATTTTTTTTAAAAAGTATAAATAATTTTGTCTTACATTTAAATAATGTTTAAATTAATAATAGAGCTTTTTAAATTTATAAGAACTGACAAAAAAATAAAACTTATATTTTTATTTTTTTTCACAATTTTTGCTTCTTTAGCTGAGGTTGTTAGTTTAGGTTCTTTGTTACCTTTTGTTAGCTTCATTTCAAATCCTGAAAAAACTAACGAAATTGAAATTTTAAATACTATATTAAATTATTTTGAAATTTCAGGTTACGAGAGTACAGTTAAGTTTTTAGCTTATTTGTTTATATTAGCCGCTATTATTGCTGGTTTGGCAAGAATATTTTTACTAAAATTCAGCATAGATTTATCAAGGTTAATTGGAACAGAATTGAGCTCTGATATTTTTAGAAAAATCTTAACACAAAATTATTTAAAACACATTTCTGTTCATTCTGGCGAGATGATTAGTGGATTAACACAAAAAGTAAGTCAGGCATCTGGCATATTAGTATCAGTTATTACATTGTTAACGAGTGCGGTCATATTTGTATCTATATTAATAACATTAATTATTATTGATCCAATAATCTCCCTTTTGTCAGCACTAACATTTGCATCTATGTATTTAATTATAGGACTTATTAGTAGAAAAAAATTAATTGGTAATAGTAAATTTATCTCAAATGAACAAGATAATGTTGTTAAAATATTACAAGAAAGTCTTGGAAGTATTAGAGATATAATTTTGTCTAGAACTTACAACATATATTTTTCAATTTATAATAAATCTATTTTTACTCTAAACACTGCAGTATCCCAGAATGCATTTGTAAACCAATCACCTAGATTTTTTATGGAAACAGTCGGAATGGTCTTGATATCTGGAATTATAATTGCCTATACAAGAGAAGACTTTGATTTAACGAACATTATTCCTATTTTAGCAGTTTTAGCGCTAGGTGCTCAAAGATTGTTACCTTTGCTGCAAATGATATATGGTAATTTAACTGTAATTTTAGGTAACACGGCAGGTTTAGAGGATGTTTTAAAATTACTTAGAAAAAAAGAAAAAACAAATTTTATTATTCAAGATGATCAAAGTTTAAAATTTTATAAAAGTATTACAATTAAAAAAATTTTTTTTAAATATAAAAAAAATTCACAATATGCTCTCAAAAATATTAACTTAAAAATTAAATCAGGCTCTAGAGTCGGAATAATTGGAGAAACAGGGAGCGGCAAAAGTACTTTACTAGATGTTATTGCTGGTCTAATTAAAGCTGATAAGGGTAAAATCTATATAGATGATGTTAAATTAGATCATAAAAATTTAAAATATTGGTATAATAAAATATCATATGTTCCACAAAATATTTTTTTGTTAGATACTTCGATTAAGCAAAATATTGCACTTGGAGTTAATAAAGAAGAAATTGATATTGATAGAATAAAGTTTGCTTTAAAAGTAGCTCAATTAGATAAATTTATATCGAAACATAAAAAAGGATATGACTTGGTGGTAGGTGAGAAAGGTGTAAGATTATCAGGTGGACAAAGACAAAGAATTGGTTTGGCAAGAGCAATTTATAGAAAATCTAGTATAATTTTATTTGATGAAGCTACTGCAGCATTAGACAATGAAACTGAAAAAGAAGTAATCGA
>MDTB01050356.1_pt1 | contig 16954 bp, 16 predicted proteins | sample 811161 | NCBI WGS metagenome assembly MDTB01 (sample SAMN05326650, study PRJNA326480) | marine metagenome | isolation source: seawater | place: Mediterranean Sea | collected 2009
AATAAAATATCTAATGATAATAATTTATATTCTTCACCCAATTGTATGGTGGAAAAATTTTTTTCATCAATTTTAAAATTAGTAATTAAGATGTGAAGAATTTCTAAATCTTTATTATATTTGGTTACTTGTTGCTTGGCACTAAAAACAAGAGATTCAATCTCATTCTTTGTAAGTTTTTTGTTATCACTTTTTTTTGAAATTGATAATCTGATATTCAATAAGTCTACAGTATCAATTAAAATATTTGCGGTTTGAATATATTCATTTGTTTTTTTCTCTAAATTTAAGATTAATTCTTCCAAATTATTATTTAAGTTATTTATGTTTAGATTGTTTTTTTTTAAAGATGATATGCAGTTTTTTTCAAATGAAATTGGTTCACTTTTTGAGTTTTTGTTGAAAGCTGCAGCTCTTATTTTTGAAGAACCTATATCAAAAAAAATATTATAATTCTCACTCATTTGAAGTAATAATATAATTATTAATTCTCATATCTAACAAATTAAATTTACTCAATTTTTTATCGTTAATCATGGCATTAGCCCTTATAATTGCATCTTTCAGATTTTTACTTGGTAATTTTATGATTATTCCTTTTTTAGTTTTCAAATCCCATCTACCAAGTTTAAAATAATAAAATGATTCTATCTCATTCAAATTAAAATTAGTTTCATCTATTATTTTTCTTAAATCTACAAATTTTTCATAGTGCTTGTCAGTAAAAACAATTGGCAAGTCTAAGTTATTATACTTTTCTTTTTTGAATTCTACTAATTTCTTATTCTCCCCAATGATAAATTTAGAATTATTTAAGTATGTAAATGCTAAAAATTTAGTTTTTTTAAGACTTAAATAGATTTTATTTGGATAAATTTTTTTAATTTCATACGAACCAACTATATTAAATTTAGATAAGATTAATTTAAACTCATTTTTGTTTAAAAAAAAAATATTTCTTCCCTTAAAAACATTTAATTCTTGTTGAATAATTTTATTTTCATCATCCGAAATTCCTTCAACCTTAATATCACTTAATTTAAATGAAATAAAATTTCTTAAATTATTATTATTTACATTAATCGTGGTCAAAAATAAAAAAATAAATACATAAAAGAAAAAATTTCTTTTATTATCTATTAATTGATGCATCATTTATTATCCATTGTAAAAGACTAATAAAACTTATTCCTTTGTAAGCAGCAATCTCAGGGACTAAAGATAGTTTTGTCATTCCAGGTTGTGTATTTATCTCTAAAAGATAAAATTTACCGTTATAATACTTGAAGTCAGACCTTGTAACACCTCTACATCCTATAAGTTTATGTGCTTTTAATGCAGTATTTAATGCTTGATTAATTTTTTTTTCACTTAAATCGACAGGTATAATATGTTTAGTTCCAGCATTCACATTGTATTTGGCTCTATAATCATAGAATTTTCTTTTAGGTGCCAATTCTATTGCACCAAGCTTTTTGTTACCCATAATTGCAACCTGAATTTCTCTCCCGCCTATATATTTTTCTACTAAAATTTCTTTATAGGAAGACAGTTTATTTAAATTTTTTATAATATTTTTTTCGTTACAAATATTAACATCTACACTAGACCCTTCGTCAACTGGTTTTATTACTACAGGAAATTTTAATTTTTTTTTAATAATTTCAACAATTTTTTTATTTTTTTTAATTAGGTCAAAATTATTTAACTTAAGAAAGTTTGGAGTTCTTATATTATTTTTAGTGAAAATCCTTTTTGAAATTTCTTTATCCATTGCTATTGCAGAAGAGTTTACTCCCGAATGAGTATATTTTACTTTAAGATTCTCTAGAATTGCCTGTATGTATCCATCTTCTCCGAATCTACCATGTAGAGAATTATAAACTACATCTGGTTTAAATTTTTTTATTTTATTTATAAAATGAGAGTCTGGCTCACACACTAAGATTTTATATTTATCTTTTAGTGTTTTATAAATAGATTTAGCTGATGCCCTACTTATTTCTTTCTCTTTGGAATATCCGCCTGATAAAATAATAATTTTTTTCATTTATCCAACTATTTCTATTTCTAATTCTAATTTCACTCCAGTTTCTTTTTTTATTTGTAAACAAACAAAGTCTATTAATTGTTTCATTTGATCATAAGTTGCATTTTTTTTATTCACAAAAAAATTAGAATGTTTATGCGATATTGCGGCGTCTCCAAACATCTTATTCTTGGGAATAATTTCATTAATCAATTCCCATACTTTCTTTTTAGTTTGATTTTTTGGATTTTTGAATGTACTGCCGCCTGTTTTAATTTGCGATGGTTGTGTTTTATTCTGTTTTTCTTTTAAAAAATTAATTTTTTTCTCTATATCCTTTTGTGCTTTTTTTTGTCCCTTTAAACTTGCACTTAAAAAAATTAGATCTTTTGATAAATCATTTTTCCTGTATTCAAAATTAATTTTTGATGCTGGAATCGTAAATATATTCCCATTATTATCAATTACCTGTACGGATAATAAAATATCTTTAAATTCTGTTCCATAACAACCAGAGTTCATTCGAATACCACCTCCAATCGAGCCTGGTATGCATGATAAAAATTCTAAACCTCCTATTCCATTATCTTTCGCAAAACTAGAAACTTTATGGTCTAAAGCAGCACTACCAGCTATAATGGTTTCATCGTTTAGTAAAGAGATATTTGAAAAACTCTTACCAAGTTTTATTGTTGCTCCATCAAACCCAGTATCTTTAACCAATATGTTTGAGCCTGCGCCTAGTGAAAAAAAATTAATTTTCTTTCCAAAAAGTTTCATAAATTTAGATAAATCGTTAAGTTTTTCTGCTTTAAAAAAAACTTTAGTCTTTCCACCGATATTGAACCAATTATAATTTTTTAAAGAATAATTATAATTCATATTAATATTAAATTGGTTGGAGAATTGTTCAATTTCTTTCTCGGTATTCATAGCTTTTCCGATATATCTCGAATCCAATTCGAAATAGATCCTGCTCCCATAGCAATTAGTATTTTTTTTCCATAAATATTATTTTTAATATAATTGAATAATTCTATCTTATCCTTAACTAATATCACTTGTGCTTTTGAATTATAGCCTAATTGTTTTGCAAAATTAGAGTAATCAAAACCAAGTCTCAATGTTTCCCCAGCTGTGTATATTGAACATAAAATTACTTTATCTGCATTCTTAAATGATTTTGAAAACTCTATTTTTAAATCTTTTAATCTTGATATTCTGTGTGGTTGAAAAATAGATATTATTTCCTCTTTGTTGTAAACTTTTTTGACACCTTTCAAAACTTCCTCTATTTCGGTTGGATGGTGAGCATAATCATCGAAGATTAAACTTCCCCTATAAGTCTTTAATTTATTAAACCTTCGTTCAACACCTTTAAATTTAGATAAACCTTGTTTAATGAAGTTAGATGAAATGCCAATTATTTTACATATAGATGCTGATGCAGCTGCATTACGAATATTATGTAAACCAAGTAAAGGGATTTTAATTTTATTAATCACAAAACTTTTCTTGCCAGGTAACTTTATTAAAAGATCAAAATAGGAACAATTAGTTTTTTGTATAATATTATATATACGAAAATTAGATTTTTTATGGACTCCATAAGTTAGATAATTTTTTACCTTAATCTTTTTTATTATTTCTTGAATATTTTTATCATCAATGCATACAACTGATTTACCAAACGAGGGAGTTTTTTCAATGAATTCTATAAAAGATTTTTTTAATAAATTAAGATTCTTGTAGTAATCCATATGCTCCTTATCAATATTTGTTACAATCGAATAAGTTGGTAAAACTTTTAAGAAACTTCCATCAGACTCATCTGATTCAATTAAGCACCAATTACTTTTTCCTAATTTCGCAGAATTTTTAAAAGATTTTATTACTCCACCATTAATAACTGTAGGATCTAATTTTGCTTTTGAAAAAATACTTGAAACTAATGATGTGGTTGTAGTTTTTCCATGTGAGCCACAAACAACTACATTTCGTTTAATTAGTGATACAATGTGAGCCAGCATGTCTCCCCTCAGATAAATTGGTAATTTTCTTTTTCTAGCTTCGCTTAATTCTATATTTCTCTTATCAATTGCAGATGAAACTACTAAAATAGTAGAGTCAGAAATATTTTTTTTTCTGTGTCCAATAAATATCTTTATTTTGTTTTTTTTTAATCTTTCAATATTCTTATTTGAATTTAAATCACTTCCTTGAACATTAAAACCTAATCCCTTCATAATTAAAGCTAAACCACTCATGCCAATTCCTCCAATGCCAACAAAGTGAATGATTTCTGTTTTAGCTAAGTTAATTATCATTTATTTGTTCTATAATTGTTTTATTAAGCCTTTCCCAAGTATTATTCATAGATAATTTCATAAGATTATTTTTTTTTTGTAAATATTGTTCTTTATTAATCATTATTTGATTAATTATTTCGTATATATCACCAGAATTAAAGTTTTTTTCTTCTAATATCCAGCAACAATGTAAATCGTAATATCTTTTGGCGTTCAAATACTGATGATTATCTGTTGCATGTGGAAATGGTATGGAGATAAAAGGAATATTTAAATAAGACAATTCAGCTAAAGATGACGCTCCTGCTCTTGTTATCGCAATATCAAAATCATTAACTTTGCATAATAAATTGTCTTCAAAAAAAAATAAATTATTTTTAATATTATTATCTTCGTACTCTTTTTTATAATCATCAATATCAAAGCCTGTTGAAAGTTGTTGGGTAATCTCTATTTTATATTTTTTAGATAAATTAATTATTTCGTTCTTTAGATGTTTGCTAAAAAATAGAGATGCTTGACTTCCACCCATTATTAAAATTCTAAATGTATCGTTATTAAAATAGCTTTTGTTTTTATTTAAATAAAAACAACTATTTAATACAGGGTTAATAATAATTTTCTTATTACTTGTAATTACATTTCGATCGTAACAAAATATCTTATCTGAAAATCTTAATAAGAATTTATTTGATCTTCCTATAATAGAATTAGGTTCAAATAAAATAATTTTTTTTTTTAAATATTTTTGCAGCTAAAACAATCGGCAATGACATGTAGCCTCCGGTACTTATTATGATATCGACTTTGGTTCTTAAAAGAAGATTTATTGACTTAACAAATGCAATAAATTGAAAAAATACTTTTATAGGAAAAAGATATTTTGTTTCAGAAACTTTCTTTACTTGAAAAACAGTTTTTTTAATTTCACTTGGAATGTACTTAGATCCTCTTAAATCAGTATAAATACTCACGTCAAAAGAATTTTTTAAATGATTATATAAATTTAATGCAGGAATAACATGGCCTCCAGTTCCTCCAGTACTTATAAGTATTTTCTTTTTCATTGCAAAATTAAATCTTTCTACGTGTTAAATTTAATATAAAACCAGATAGAATTGATGTTCCTACAATTGAGGAGCCACCATAACTTATAAAAGGCAATGTCATTCCAGTTGTAGGGAATAATCCGATGTTAACCCCAATATGAATTAAAGATTGAAATACTATTATACAAACAGACCCCATTAATATTAATTTATATGAATTATTTTGTTCTAAATTAATTTTTTGGAATACCTGGTGAACAAAAAATAAAAGTATTATCATTAAAAAAATTATAAATAATATTCCAAATTCCTCAGAAATAACTGAAACAATATAGTCTGTGTGTGCTTCTGGACACCTATTTTTTAAATCACCTTCTCCGATGCCCCTTCCAAAAAAACCGCCATTCATAATTGCATCCGAGCACTTGTCTGATTGATAGTTATTACCTGACTTAGGGTCAAAAAAAGATTTAAGCCTAATCATAATATATCCAAACTTTGATGGCATCAAATAAATTAAAAAAAACAAACTAATAATTAAAAAACTGAATGAAATAAAAAATATTAAAATATTTATACCTGATATAAATATTAAGCAAAACCAAGTTAAGAATATTAATAACGTTTGACCAATATCAGGTTGATTTATAAGCAGCAAAACTATCGGTATAATAAGCAAAAAACTAAGAAAAAATTTAAAATAAAGGTTTTTATTTTTTTCAGAACTTAAAATTACTGAAGTTAATATTATAAAAAAGGGTTTAACTATTTCTATAGGTTGAAATCTCGGCAAAAAAGGTAAATCAATCCATCTTTTAGATCCTTTTACTTCAACTCCAATTATTGGCACTAAAATTAAAAATATTATTGATAAAAAGAATAAAAAGTAAGAGAGTTTAATTAGAGTGATCGTGTTAATAGTGGAAAATACTATCAAAATTGAAAAAGCGATGATTATATAAAACAAATGCCTATAAAAGAAATAATAACTATTTGTATCTAATTTATCAGAGGCAATTAGTGATGTTGAGACTAACGAAAAAAATAAACCAAGTAAAAAAAGAAAAAATATCAGGAAAAATAAGGTTTTATTAATATTTTTCCAAAAGTCATAAAAGGTTTTATTAAAAGTAATATTATAATTCATATTTTAGTTTATTAAATATTTTATTAAAATAGGCTCCTCTATCCTCAAAATTTTTAAAAGCATCAAAAGAAGCTGCGGCTGGGCTAAATAATATTAAATTATTTTGTTTTTTGGAAATTTTTATATCATAAACAATTTTTAAAAGTGAGTCTTTGATAGTTTTTTGTTTAGTAAATTTTATTTTTCCTTCAAATTTTTTTTCAAAAAAATTTTTATTTTTTCCAAAAATATAAATTTTAATATTATTAGTATTTATATTTTTTATCTTTAAAAAATCACCTTGTTTAGGTACACCTCCAACTATCCAGTAAATATTTTTATTTAAATTTAAAAAATGTATTGACGAAGAAAAACTTGTAGATTTAGAGTCATTAATACAAATAGTTTTATTATTATTAAATATTATTTCTTGCCGATAATCTAATCCCTTAAATTTTTCGATTTGACTAAATATTATTTTTTCATCAATTTTTAATTTTTTGCAAATTGAAAAAACAAACGACAAATTTTCTTCGTTTGATTTATTTAAAAAATATTGATTTTTTATTTTATTAAAATTTTTTTTATATTTTAATTTATTTACTTTAGAAACTCTCGATATAATTTTTTTATTAATGATTTTTTTCATTAATCCAAAAATTTGGTAATTTATAAATGAATAATCTTTTGAAGACTGTCTTCTAATTATTGAAAATTTTGCTCTTGCATACCTTGAGATTGATACATGCCTTTCTAAATGATCAGGAGCAATGTTTAAAACTGCAAAGTATTTTGAACAAAAATACCTACTATATTCTAGTTGGTATGAAGATGCCTCTATGACAAAAATTGTATTATTAGTAATTTTTCTTTCATTTAAAATTGGGCTTCCAATATTTCCACATAATCTTACATCATTAAAAACTTTTTTAAGTATTAAATATAATAGTTTAACAGTAGTAGATTTTCCATTTGTCCCAGTAACGGTTATTGCGATATTCTCTTTATTTAACAAGAAAAAAACATCAAAATCAGTGATTATTTTTGATCTATTTTTGAACAAAAATGTTTTTAATTTACATTTATCAATATTAATACCTGGACTTATGATTATAAAATCAAAGTTAACTTTATGAATTTTATCTTTTTTTATTAGACTTCTTCTTAAAGTTTTGTTTTTAATTTTATTGTCATCATAACATTTTACTAAATTATTTTTTTTTAAAAAAAAAAAAGATGATTTGCCACTCTTACCAAGTCCATAAATAAGAATTTTTTTGCCTATCATTATCTTAGCTTCAAAGTTGCAATTCCAATAAGAGCTAAAATGATTGATATAATCCAAAATCTAATAACAACTGTTGACTCTGGCCAACCTTTCTTTTCAAAATGATGATGTATTGGGGCCATCTTAAATACTCTCTTTCCTGTCAGTTTAAATGATACTACTTGAATAATTACTGACAAAGCTTCGAAAACAAATAGACCACCTGTAATTGCTAAAACTATTTCGTGTTTTGTAATTATTCCAATTCCTCCTAGGGATCCTCCTAAAGCTAATGATCCAGTATCACCCATAAATATTTTAGCTGGCGGCGCATTAAACCAAAGAAAGCCAAGGCATGCACCTATTATTGAACCACAAAACACTACTGCCTCTCCAACATCAGGAATGTAAGAAATTTTTAAATATTCTGAAAAAACAATATTACCCGTAACATAACTTATGAAAGCAAAGCAACCTGCAACTAATATAACTGGAACAGTTGCCAATCCATCAAGTCCATCTGTCAAATTTACCGCATTAGAAGAACCTACTATAATAAATACTGAAAAAGGAATAAAGAACCAACCTAAATTTACAACTAGATTTTTAAAGAAAGGAAAATAAAGATTTTTCATTTCTGGATCCTGAATAAAATGGTCTAAGAGTAAAATTCCAATAATTGCAAAAAACATTTGATAAGTAATCTTAAATTTTAAAGAAACACCTGAAGAGTTGTTGTATTTTATTTTTTTATAATCATCTATTAAACCAAGCAATCCAAAACTTGATAAAATAAAAATTAAGAACCATATGTATGGATTTGCTAAATCACACCAAAGTATTATAGACGAAAAAAGTCCTAACAAAATTAAAAGTCCACCCATAGTTGGTGTCCCGATTTTCTTGACTATATGCTGAGATGGACCATCATCTCTTATTGGGTCAGTAATTTTTTTAGCAGAAAAGAATTTTATAAAAGGAGTTCCTATAATTAAAACAACTGCCATTGATGTGAACATTGCTAAGCCAGTTCTAACAGTAAGATATTTGAACACATTTAAAAAAGTAAAAATATCAACAAATTCTAATAGAAATTTATAAAACACGTTTTAAACCTTTTAGCTGATTTACATATTTATTTAAACCTGTAGCATTAGATCCTTTGATCATTAAATAATCATTATTATTCATATTATTAATAATCAAATCATTTATTTGAGAAATATCATTTAAAATATAGCCATTTTTATTGTTCTTCAACTTTTTAAAAATTTTTCCCATTTCTTTTCCGATTACATTGAGATTTTTTATCGAGGTTAAATTTATCACTTTAATGAGTTGTTTATGTAATTTTTCTGAGTGAGAACCTAGTTCAAGCATATCTCCAAGTAATATATGTTTTCTATCATTTTTTATATCTAATGATTTAAAATTATTTATTGCAGATTTTAATGAAAGAGGATTTGAGTTATAACTTTCATCTATTATATTAATAATTTTTTTATTAACTATTATCTTGCTCATATTACCTCTACCATTAACAAAATTAATTTTTCTAAAAGTATTTGTATTTAAAAATTTAATATTATTTGTAGCTAAAACAATCGTAATACATGCAAGAATATTTTTAATTAAATTATCATTTTGATTATTAATATAAAAATATTTTTTAATACCTTGAACGTTAATACTAAGTTTATAAGTGTTTTTTTTTTTAGTAATTTTGTCTAAGAAAACATTAGAATTTTTATTTTTTGAGCTGAAAGAAAGCACTTCTAATTTTTTTTTAATAGCAATTTTTTTATGAAAATTGAAAAATTTATCATCCGAATTTATTATTATTTTTCCATTTTTTTTTGTATTATGGATAAGTTCAGATTTGGCTAAAGCAATTTCTTTTATATTTTTAAAATTTTTTGCATGAGCATATGAAATGTTTGTTATAATCCCAATATCAGGCTGTATAATTTTAGATAATGCATCTATTTCACCCTTTTTGTCCATTCCAATTTCATAGACACCATAAAAGTTATTATTATTAAAATTAAATAAACTTAGTGGGACGCCATATTTGTTATTAAATGATTTTTCAGATGCAGATATCGATGTAAAAGTTTTAAATACATATTTTGTCATTTCTTTCAACGAAGTTTTTCCGCAACTTCCAGTAATGCCAATAAAGATTGAATCAGAAGCTTGCCTGTTTATCTTAGATACTTTTTCTAAAAGTTTTAATGGTTCTTTAACATTAATGTAATTTTTAAAATTACTTGTTAATTTTTTACTTCCAACTGCAATTTGTGCTCCATTTCTATATGCATCTTTTATATAATTGTTTCCATCTTTTTTTTTCCCCTTGATAGCAAAAAAAATATCATTTTTTTTTATTTCTTTCGAATTAATTACACCTTTAAATGAACCATTGTTAAATCTTAAATTGTCATTATTACATTCTTCTAAAAAAATATTTTTTTTTAAGTTATTTGATAAAAACTTATTTTTCATTAAAATATTCTTTTTGATAACAGACTTATCAGAAAAAACATTTATTCTATTTTTTACTATTTGAATATTCTCATGTCCCTTCCCAGCAACAATAAGTATTTCAGAAGTTTTAAGATCTTTAATTGCATGTTTTATTGCGTTTTCTCTATCAGGTATCTCGTGTAATTTTTTTTTGTCTAGGACACCTGTTTTTATATTATCTCTAATTTTCTTTTCACTTTCATTTCTTGGATTGTCGTTAGTAATGTAAATTTTGCTGCAAAATTTTGCTGCTATAGTTCCCATTTTAGAGCGTTTAGCCTTATCTCTGTCACCTCCACAGCCGAATAAAATTTTTATGTTTCTTCCTTCAAATTGTTCTTTAATATTTTGTAAACATATCTTTAATGCATCTGGAGTGTGTGCGTAATCCAATATTACTAAAGCATTATTTTTAAGTTTACCGATTTTTTCAAATCTTCCATTAACTGGTTTTATTTTATTGAAATTTTTAATAATTGTTGAAAATTTAATTTTACTATTTTGTGCCGCAATACCAGCCATTAATAAATTACTAATTTGAATTTTGCCGATTAAATTAGTTTCAAATGAGTATTTTTTTTTTTGATAAATAAAACTTAAAAATTGCTTTTCCCCAATATATTTATGTTCTAAAATTTTAATACCTTTTTTATCAAATAAAGGAAATAATTTTAATTTTTTTTGTTCGGCTATTTTTTTTATTTTGTTATATTGAGGTATATTAGAATTAGTAATTAAAAATGAATTTTTTTTTAATAATTTCTTAAATAAGTATAGTTTTGAATTTAAATAGTTCTTTACCGATTTATGATAATCTAAATGATCATGAGATAAATTAGTAAATATTCCACCATTAAATTTGATACCATCTAGTCTGTTCTGGTGTAGACCATGGCTAGATGCTTCCATAATTATATTATCGATTTTAAAACTATCTAAAAGTTTTAAAGACTTGGCTAAAGTAATTGGATCTAGTGTAGTATTGTTTACTTTAAATATTTTTTTTTCCGTTTTAATTCCAAGAGTACCTATTGAAGCAACTTTTTTTTTACTTGTTAATAAAATCTGATAATAAAAATCTGCTATTGATGATTTTCCATTTGTACCCGTAACTGCCACAATTTTTTTTAATTTACTATTAAAATATTTATGTGAAACTAATGATAGATCTTTTCTAACATTTTTAGATTTAATGTAAAGTACACCATCTTTAATACCTTGGTTTCTTTTTTGTTGTACTATAATCTTACATCCACGATCTATTGCTTCTCTAATATATTTGTTACCATCGTGTTTTTGACCTTTAATTGCAAAAAAGATATTTCCTTTTTTACATTTTGAACTATTAAAACTTAGGCCAGAAAAAGAAAAATTTTTATACTCTGTTTTTAATTGTTTAAAGTAATTACCTATCAACATGAAGTTACTGAATGTCCATATACTTTGTGGCTAAAATAGGCCCAATTTTGTCAATAATATTTCCCACAATTTCAACTGTAGTCCACCCAGCTGTGTTAAAAGGAGTGCCTTTATAAGATCCTGATTTATTTCTATATTTATATATATAATCTTCAGATGTTTTTGGTTCATCAATTAAAACAACTAAAACAAATTTTGGATTAGAGGAGGGAAATATTGAGGCAAATGTATTAATTTTTAGTCTAGAATACTTACCATCAATTACCTTTTGGGCTGTTCCAGTTTTGCCTCCTATCTCATAACCACTTACATTTGCTAAGTTTGCTGTTCCATCATCACTAGATACAATTTTTCTTAAAATATTGTTTATTTTAATAGAAACATCTTTTTCTATTATTTGATTTTTTTCTAATTCATCCTTTTCTTTTTTTAAAATTAATGTTGGTTTAATATCAAAGCCACCATTAGATAAAATAGAATAACCTTTGGCAAGTTGTAGAGGTGTAGTTGTAATCCCATGTCCAAATGAAACCGTAGCAAGTTTGCATTTCCCCCACTGAAAAGGAATAGGTAACCCTACTTCATCAATGTCAAAATCTATCCTATTTAAAATGCCTAGACTATTATAAAATTTTTTAAGCTTATCTATTCCCAGCATTTGACCAATTCTAACAGAGCCTATATTACCAGATCTAATTAAGATTTGTTCCACAGTAAGATTTTCAGGAATATCTTTATCATACTCTCTAATTGGTCTACCGTCGCATCTAATTTCTTTTTCCAAATTAAGAAATTCAGTATCTGGTTCTATTAATTTTTCATTTAGTGCTGCAGCTACTGTAAAGGTTTTAAAAACAGATCCAAGTTCATAAACTCCTTTTGTAACTCTATTAATATAATTTTTGTCTGTTATTGAAATTCTTTCATTTAAATTAAAATCAGGCAAAGAAATAAGAGATAAAATTTCTCCATTATTTACATCCATTAAAATTGCTCCACTCCCAATGCTTCTAAAAATTTTATTAAATTTTAATAACTCTTTTCTAATTAAAAATTGAATCTCTGTGTCTACAGTCAGTTTTATAGGATTTTTTTCTGATCTTAGATTAAGATCAAATTTTTTTTCTATACCTGAAATGCCATTATTTGCATCATCAATTTGACCTAGTATATGGCTAAATAGATTTTCATTAGGATATATTCTCGATATTTGATCCTCGAAGATTATTGACTTATCCCCTAACAATTTCAATTTTTCTTTTTCAAGACTTGTAATTTGTTTTTCTAACCTAAAATATTTTTTTTTTTTAATTTTTTTTTTTTAGCGCATTGATATTCTTATCTGGAAATATTATTTTTAAATTTATTAATAATTTTTCTTCATTTATTATCAAATTAGGATTTAGTCCAACAATTGTTGTATTAACTGATTTTGCAATAAAATTATTATTTCTATCTAAGATATCAGCTCTAAAATTTTTAATTATTTGAATATTTTTTCTTTCATCAATACTTGGTTTTTGAACTCCTAAATATATTATTTTAATTGAATAAATTAAAAAAAACGAAATAAAAATAAAAAAAACAAAAGCGACTCGATTAAAAGAAATATTTAAGTTTGATTTATTTTCTTTAAAAGAAAAATCATTCTCATATTTTTCAAGTATCAAAATATCCTTCTTTACTCTACTCATTTTATTTTCTCTGATTGAAACAAAATATTATCGTTGAAAAATATTATTTTCTTTATTCTTTCTAGATCTAAATTTAATAATTCGTTATCAAATAATTCTTTATTTAATTTTGTTAATCTTTCTGGTGAACTTAAATAATTGTAATCAAGTAAAACTAGATTGTATTTAGCTTTTAATTCTCTTATATTTTCTTTTGTTATAAAAATTTCTTTTTCTATTTCTTTTGTAGCGTTCTTGGTAAATGTGGTAAATATTAGTAATATAAATATTGAAAAAATTAATATAATTTTTTTCATAACTTTTCAGACAATCTTTCAATTTCTAATAAAAACTCAAATTTTTCATAAAACTTTTTTTCATAACCATTCAAGTCTATGAGTTTTGATGCAAATCTTAATTTGGCTGATCTTGAAGGTGGATTCATCTCAATTTCTTTTTTAGATGGTATTATTGGTTTTTTATTATCTACTTTAAAAATTTTTTTATCACTTTGATTTCTTGGTAAATACCTAGAAAGATTATTTTCAATTGATAGATTGTTAAAAAAAAATTTTACAATTCGATCCTCTATAGAGTGAAAAGAAACAACAATAATCATTCCTCCTGGCTGTAATAATTTTGTAGAAGCAACTAAACCATTCATAAGTTCGCTTATTTCCTTATTTACAAACATTCTCAATGACTGAAAAATTTTTGTAGACTTATTTTTTTTAAAATTTTTTTTTTTTGAACTTTCTATGATATTTACTAAATCTTGATTGTTGATAATTTTTTTTTTTCGGAGATTAATAATTTTTTTTGCAATAATTTTTGCTTCTCTATCTTCACCAAAGAATTTGAAAATTTTACTTAAATCAATTAAGTCAAGCTTATGAATTACTTCATGTGCAGTATATGTATTTAATCCCATGCTCATATTTAGTTTGCCAATAGAATTAAATGATAATCCTTTTGAACTATCTTTAATTTGATTTAAAGAATAACCAAGATCAAAAATTATACATCTAAACTTATTTTTATTTTCTATTTCACCCATTTCACTAAATTTCTTATTATAAAATTCAAATCTGTCTGGATATTTTTTTTTAATTTCTTCTGAAAATTGAGATGAATCAATATCTCTATCTAATGCAATTACTTTAGTATTTTGAAATTCTAATAATTTTTTTGTATATCCGCCTTGACCAAATGTGCAATCGAGAAATGTGCCACCATATTGAGGGGAAATAATGCTTATAATTTCGTCAAGCAGAACCGGATGATGTTTTTTTTCCGGTAATATGGTGGCATTCATTTATTTTTTTGAAGATCATTAATTTTTTTGTCTTCTCAAAAATGCTGGAATTTCTAATTCATCTTCATCATTATCCTCATTGCTGTTCTCAAATGATGTAAATTCTGATTTGTTTTCTTCATCATTAAAATCAGTTTCTTCGTTATTTTCGTTATTAAATAAATTTGGACTTTCTTCTTCTATACCAAAATTTTCTAATCCATTTGAAGAGATGGTATCTTCATTTATTTGATTATTAGAAATATTCTCATCATTTTTAATTTCATCTTTTATTTCAGTTTGATTATCAGGCGTCTCACTACTAATTTCATTTTCATTTTTAGAAAAATTCAGCGATATATCGTCTACTACTGATTCTTCTAATTTTAAAGCGTTAGCTCCACTCGTAACAGTATTTTGTATACTGGCTGAATTAAAGTTTAATGATTGCGTTGGTGCAGTATTTGTAAAATCTGAATATCCAGTATTTCTACTTTGAATTCTATGTACCATATTGATCACAGACTTTGCTTCTGGCTGTTGACCATCTAATGCTGTTGCTACAATAGATACCCTCATACTTCCCTCTAATGCAGGGTCTGTTATTGCTCCAATGATTAATTCGGCTTCTGGATCTACCTCAGCTCTGACTTTATTAACTGCTTCATCGACCTCAAATAATTTTAGATCTGGCCCGCCAGTTATATTTATTAATAATCCTTTAGCTCCCTGTAAAGTGTAATCATCGATTAATGGATTACTTATTGCCATTTCTGCAGCCTTTGTTGCTCTACCTTCTCCTTCGGCTTCTCCTGTTCCCATCATGGCTTTGCCCATTGAACTCATAACAGTTTCTACATCTGCAAAATCTAGATTTATTAAGCCTGGTCTTACCATTAAATCTGTGATGCTTTGAACACCGTGCATCAAAACATCATTAGATAAATCAAACGACTCTTCAAATGTTGTTTGTTCTGTTGCAATCTTGAAAAGATTTTGATTGGGTATTACAATAATAGTATCTACATGCTTTCTTAATTCTTCCAATCCTTGTTGAGCTCTTCTCATCCTTGATGGTCCTTCATATAGGAAAGGTAAAGTCGTAACTCCAACTGTCAAAATATTTAATTCTTTTGCTGCTCTAGCAATAACGTGAGCTGCACCAGTTCCTGTACCACCTCCCATTCCAGCTGTTATAAAAACCATATTTGAACCCTGTAAACAGTTAACTATCTCGTTTAATGACTCATCCGCCGCTGCCTGACCTATATCCAACTTGGCACCAGCACCAAGACCTTTTGTTAAATTTAATCCTATTTGAATTTTTGTTTGAGCTTTACTTAACTTTAAGTCTTGTGCATCAGTATTAATAGATAGAAATTCTACTCCCTGGAGACCAGATTCCACCATCTTATTTATTGCATTACCTCCTGCTCCTCCTACTCCTAATACTAATATTCTTGGTTTTAATTCTTTTATTTCCGGTGCTTTAAAGTTTATTGTCATTCTCTCTCCTTCTATTGTTTATTAAGTTTTTGCTCCCATCTAAGATTTGCTCTATTTAAATTTGATTTTTTTCTAGCACTCATCCTAAATTTTTCAAAAGTTTTTGGCTCCCATATTTGAAAAGTTTTTCCTTGTCCAACAAACAACATACTATGTTTAATTTTAGCATGATTTAATAATTTCTGTGAAAGGGATATTCTTCCCTCATTATCAAACTGTAAATTTATACTCTCTGAGAGAATTGATGTTGCAAAAAAATCTCTTTTTTCCTCAAATGGATTTAAATTGTCAATTGTATCAGAAATCTTCTCAATTCTATCTTGCGTCCATGCTTCGATTGATGAATTATTGAAAGATGGATAGCAAAAAATTCCATTATATCCTAAGTTTGAAAGATATGATCTGAAACTAGCAGGCACCGAAACTCTCCCCTTTTTGTCTATTCTGTTCTCGAAAGTTGATAAAAACATATTTTTCTCTCATAAATTCCATATTTGGGAATATATGGGATATTATGGGTTTTTTTCAAAGCTGTCAAATACTGTTTTTCTTTAATAATTAAGAATTTATAATTAATTTTCAATATTTATGTAATAAATATGAATTAAGAACATTCATTGAGTCCATATAAATTAATAAACGAACAGAGGAAATTTGTTTTGCCAGATGAAATGTAAGCCGGGTTCTGTCTTTTAAACTTATCATTTCTCTAGTCTTTAGATCGCTCTAAAGATCAAGCGACTAACCCTGATGACT
>MDTB01204867.1_pt1 | contig 16952 bp, 20 predicted proteins | sample 811161 | NCBI WGS metagenome assembly MDTB01 (sample SAMN05326650, study PRJNA326480) | marine metagenome | isolation source: seawater | place: Mediterranean Sea | collected 2009
ATTTTAAGTTTTTTTTCTAATTTTTTTTGAAAGTCGTTTTTTTTATAAGCATCGAGTTCTTTTATATCTCTATAGTTTAAGTCATTATCTTCATTTGGGCCGCAATGTTCTAACCATCTACTTGTCATACATTCAATAAAAACAGGTTTTCTTTTTGATCTGCTGTATCTAATAGCTTGTTCTAAAGTTGAATATATTTCTTCAACTGACTTAGATTTAGAAAAAAATGATTTTACTCCAATGCCATTTAGTATTTTATGAATATTTCTATTTTTTGGCTGTCTAACATCTAGCGGTGAATATACTGAGTATTTGTTATTTTCACAAATAAACACAACAGGAATTTCTTTAAGCGCAGCAAAGTTTATTGACTCATAAAAAACACCCTCTTCAGTAGCACCATCACCAAAAAAGACAAATGATAAAGAATTTTTTTTATTAATTTTATTTGATAATCCAAGACCTACCCCAACTGGAATACTATTTCCCACGATAGCTGATGTGCCCATAAAATTAACTTTCGTATCAATCAAATGCATGGAACCGCCTTTACCTTCAGAAGTACCAGTTTTTTTTCCATAAATTTCAGATATCATTTCAGGAATGTTGCCGTTTTTTGCTATATAATGAGCATGTCCTCTATGTGTACTTATAAAATTATCAGCTTTTTTAACAAATAATGATAATATAGAAGGTACAATCTCTTGACCGACGGACAAATGAACGGGACATCTCATCTTACCCTCTGAGTATCTTTTCGAAATCTCTAGTTCTAAAAATCTTATCTCAATAAATTTTTTATATATTTTTTCAATATCTTGATTTGTTAAGGAATAAACCAATAATAATCTCCAGTATACCCTGCCTTATCGAAGAAATTAATCCATTCTTTAGTGGACATAATAGTTTTTGCTGTTAGGTTCCATTCATACATTCTTTTCTTTTCATCTTCATTATTGTATGCATCAACAGTTATGAAAGAACTTATTTTTGATACTCTTTCAATTTCTCTCAGTGATAGTAGGCAATCGTCATAATCTAAATTATGAATAGTATTAATTGAAATAACATAATCGAAAGAGTTGTCATCAAAATTAAGAGTCTTTGCATCTCCCACGGCCAATAAATTACTCACTTCAGATTTTGAATTATTTATAGCATATTTAGAAATATCTATACCTCTCATCTTGATACCTGGTATTTGATTAATAAAATCATAAATCATAAACCCTTTAGCACATCCAATATCTAGTATTGAATTGTTTGAGTCTAAATTCCAATAATCTCTAAAAGTAGGGACTACGGGTTCCCAAAATCTAGAGTTATAGTGAAAGCCGCCATATCCATAGGCCCTATCTCCATCAAAAAATTCTTCACCAAACTTTCTAGCAATATTTCTAATTTTATCATTTTTTAATGTTGCTCTTTCAGAAGTATCTCTTTTTGTTTGAGGATAGTTTTCTAATAAATTAATAGACTTTCCCATTTTCAACTAATTTCCTTAATTTTTTAATTGCATATAAATCGTCAGACTCTTTGATTTTTCCATCATTATAAGATTGGATTAACTCATCTATTGCAAAATCTATGTCATAATTTTTTTTAAATCCAACAGACATAATTTTATCTGAATTTAATCTATAGCTTCTAGGGTCATTAGAGTCAGTGATATTAATAACAGTATCAACCTTACTCTTAATTTTTTTCGCAATATCTAATATACTGATATTTTCAAAACCAATATTGAATATATTTTCACTTACATCTTCTTTTAAGAAAAACAAATATGCGTTTATCATATCTAATATATGAACATTCGGTCTAATTTGAGATCCCCCAAATACATTGATTTTTTTATTTTTAAGTGCTTGAAAAGTTAACATATTCACACTTAAATCTAGTCTCATTTTATCAGAGTAACCACAAACCGTGGCTGGTCTTAAAATATTGATATTTATCTTATCCACGTAGCTTAATAAAACCCTTTCTGAAATCATCTTTGTTTTGTTGTAAACAGAAATAGGTACCAAACTTGGTTCCTCAGTAACATTTAATTCATCTTTTAGTCCATAAACACTACCGCTACTAGCATAAATAAACTTAGAAACTTTATCTTTTATTGACTTTTCTATTAGCAATTTTGATGATAAGACATTAACTTCCCAAGAGAGGTCAGGTTTTAATTCTACAGCTGGATCATTAGCTATATTGGCCAAGTGAATTACGGCCTCGTAACCTAAAAAGGAGATATCTTCAATATTTCTAATATCTAATTTCAATAACTTAAAATTATTATTTTCCTTTAAACTGTTTCCATACCAACATGTATCAATACCCAGAACTTCATAATCATTTTTAATCAGTAATTTACATAGCTCTGTCCCAACATAACCACAACAACCTGTAACAATTATTTTTTTTTTCATTTTTTATGAATATAATCTGTTTTTAATTTTTTTAATTTAATTTTTTGGAACCAATCTTTATACCTTATTAATCCATCTTCAAGAGATATTTTTTGGCTCCATTTTATATTTTTTCTCAATTTACTTGAGTCAAGTTTATAAAATAAATCCTTACCCACTCTTTCTTCTTTTATATCTAAATAGTTCTTTGGATTTAAATCATATAGTTTATAGATTTTTTCAACTATATTTTTTATTGAGTGCATATTTTTTGAAGAAATGTGATAGGTTTCTCCAATTTTGCCTTTTTTGAAAATTTGATAAATAGCATCAGATACATCATCTATATGGATAAAATTTCTTTTAGAAATACCCGATCCTTGAAGTGGAAATATCATTTTATTTTTTGCGAATATAAAAGCTTTTGGAATTAATCTATAAAAATCTTGAAACTCTCCATAAACGTTTGAAGCTCTGGTAAAAATAACAGGAAAACTAAATTCTTTGTTTAGAAGTTTTAAATGATAATCAGAGCAAGCTCTTGAAACAGCATATGGTGTACTTGGGTTAAAGTTAAAACTCTCTTTCTGAAATTTATTCTGAGAACCATAAACTTCTGGGGTAGTAAAATGAATAAATTTTTTAATACAATTAACACCCTTAAGCCCCTCTACAAGTGATATTGTACCGATTACATTAGTTCTATACCAGTCTATTGGGTAAATCCAACTCTCACCAACCATGCTCTGGGAAGCATAATTAATAATATAACTAATTTTATTTTTTATAATTAATTCTTTAATTAATTTTGATGATTTTTCATTATTTATATCAATTTTTATAAAAAAAACTTTTTTTGAAAATTTGTTAAATTCTTCTGGTGAGAATTTTTTATTAGATGATCTACTTACACAAAAAACTTTTTTTACATCTTTTTTTTTTAAAATATATTTTATGAAAGACTGCCCAGAAAATGAGTTAGAACCTATAACTAAAAATTTACTCATTTTTTAATTGTTTAGCCAAAATGTGAAAAATTATTGTTTGAAAATCCTCTGAAGCTTGAACATCATGAATATTTGTATAGATAATGTTCTTTAAAATATTTTTAATTTTTGAGTCTTTAGATCCTATAATTCCAAAAGTTCTCATTTTTAACGATAGTGCAACTTTTGATGCTTCTAATATATTTTCTGAATTTCCACTACAGGATAAAACTATTAATAAATCATTTTTCTTAGCATGATTTTCTAATTGCTTTGAAAAAGAATATTTGTAACCATAGTCATTAGCATAACAACTAAACAAAGAATCATTTGCGGATAAAGAATACGCTGAAAAACCTTTTATAAATTTATTAGATCTCAAATGACTTAAGTCATTGCATATATGGTTAGCATTAGCAGCGCTTCCCCCATTACCACAAATATAGATACTATTTTTATCATATGTTTTAATAATTAATTTCTTGAATATGTCAAATTTTTTTCTGTCAATTGATGAAAGTGAAAGTTCAATTAACTCAGAGTATGCAGATATCTTCATATAATTATTTTCAAAGTTTAAAAAATCTCAAAAGCTTTTTGTTCATTTTTTTTCTTAGTACAGGAGAATTAAACCAAAGGTAGATTATAAAATATATTTGTAAATAATAATTTTTATTTTTTTTTTGATAATAATACTAATAGATTTCTATATCTATATTTTAAAATTGATTTTTCATTAATTGAATTATGAAATTTATATACATAATTAATAAATTTTTTATATGAAATTAGAGTTTTATATGAGATACTATGACTATGTAATCTAATAATATACGAAACTTTGTTGATACAATAAATTTCTCCATAATTTAATAAGTTTATTATGAGGTGAGTATCAAAGTAAGCGTCTTTATTGTCTAATTTAGTCATAATATTTAAAATAATTTTTTTATATTTTGATAAATTGTAAATATATCCAGACCACGGAGCTACGCCTCCACTATCGTTATCTAAATATCTTATAACTAGCTCTTTTTTGGATAATTTAAGAATCTTTTCCTTAGATAACCAAGTTTCTTTTGAGAAAATTAAATTATCTTTAAAATTTTGAGCATTAAAATTTAAACATATGCAGTTACAATACTCCTCAAATAAATTTAAATTTGCATAAAAGTTTTTAAAATCAATATCTATCATATCATCATCATGAAAAATAATTAAATATTTTGAGAAACTATTTCTTACCGCGTCATTAAAATTTTCAAAAAGAGAGTTAGTATTATTAAAAGTTATATTAATATTATATTTTTTTGAAATATTGGATATTTGATCTTTGAATTGTGAATTAGAATTATCTTGGATAGTAATGATTTCATTAGGAAATTTATTATTGATAAAAGAATTAATAGTCTCTTTTAAAAATTTTGGTCTATTATGTGATAATATAATTATAGACAAATCATACATTAAATAAATATGACAATTTTAATTTCAGGTTCAAGTGGTTTTCTCGGAAAAAATTTAATAAAAAAATCGAAAGTAATAATATTAAATATTTTATATGTTCTAATAGAATAAAAAAAAGAAAAAACTTTATTCATATAAATTCGACAGCAAAAAAAACAACAATCAAAAAATATAAAAACAAATTCAAATATATTATTCATTTAGCTACTCTATATGATAATGAATTAGATTTAGATATTGATATTTATAATGCAAATATAATTTTTGGCATTAAGTTATTTAAATTTGCTGAAGAAACTAATGCAAAATATTTTTTTAATCTTTCTACAGTATTGTCACCAAACTTAAATAAATACTCATTTACAAAAGATGTTTTTTTAAAACATATTTATAATTTTAATAAAGGAAAAATAAAAATTATTAACTTAAATTTAGATATTATGTTTGGTTATAAGGATGGAAGATTCTTTGATAATTTTTTATATAATTTACTAATATTAAACAAAACTATTAAACTCAGCAAATGTAATCAATTTAGAAATATTTCTCCTGTAGATACAATTGTTAATCAAATTATATTTATCTTAAAAAATATTAATTCTATAGGTTCAAAATCAATAAACTTGGGTTCTAGATATGAAATAAGATTAAAAGAATTTATATGGGTAATAATTAGTGAATTAAAAAATATAAATAATGATAATTATAATAGGAAATTATTATTTGGATCTCTTCCTAATAGATTAAACGAAAGGAAGTTCGATAAATTTACATGCGATAAAATATTAATGAAAAAGTTTCAAAGTAAAGCTGATTTTATTGACTCTTTAAGACAAGCGGTACAAATTGAAATTAAGAATTACTTATAATTATTTATAAATTTTTTAATTCTATTATGAACATATTCAACCATTTGGTTTGTCATTCCTTGGTGGCAGCCGATTAAAATTCCATTTTTCATTACATAATCAGCTTCATCATATTCTTTCTTTATTATTCTTTTATTAATATTTTTAAAACCTGGTTGTCTTAATATATTCCCGGTAAAAATTACTCTGGTTTGTATATTTGCTTTTTCTAAAAAAATCTGCAAAGCCTTTCTGTCAATTTTGGTATTATCATTTATTAATATAGGATAAGCTAACCAACCTGTATTGGTGTTATTGTACTCAACAGGAAGAATGAAATGTTTGGTATAATTCCTAAAGAAATTTAAATGCTTCTGAAAAATTTTTTTTCTTTTATTCAAATTGTCTTTTAATTTTTGAAGTTGTACAAGACCAAATGCTGCTCCTAATTCAGATGGTTCTAAATTATGGCCAATTTCTTGAAATACAAATTTTTTGTCGTAATTTATTCCATCTAATTTAATATTAAATCTGTTTTCTATTTTTTCAGACCTTTCATCAAAAAGAGAAGAAGATCTCCCCCATGATCTTAAAAGTTTAATCTTATTATACAAATATTTACTATTGAGACCTATATAACCTCCATTTCCCGCACAATTTATAATATGTGAACCATAAAAACTTGTGATACTAATATCTGAATAGTATCCACTTGGCCTATCATTAAATTTTGAACCTAAGCAATCAGCGGAGTCTTCGATTATAATTATTTTCTTATTATAACTTTTTATGATTTTTTTAATTTTTAATAAATTAGGTAAATTTCCTAATAAATTGGGTACTACTATAGCAACAGTTTTTTTAGAAAGTGCTTTTTGAATTTGATCTTCTCTTATACATAATGTTTGTTTGTTAACATCAACAAAAACAGGTTTGAGATTATTTTTTATAATGTAAGAAACACTTGTTGAAAACGTCAATACGGGAGTTATAACTTCAGAATTTTTTGGTAAATTCAGAGCTTCAAAAGCCAGAAGTAAGGCAGAAGAGCCAGAATTAACCATAACACCATATTTCTTGTCAAATAAATTACTAATTTTTTTTTCAAATTTTTTTACATTTTCACCCATTTGAGTTGATTTTTGAAGTACTTTAACAACTGCATCTATTTCATCTTTTCCATGAACGCTTTTTCCATAATATACATTTAGTTTCATAGCTTTAAATTAACAATAATTTTTTGAATTTAAAATATAATTTAGATAATTTTCTAAATAGTAGTAAACCATCCTTTATGATAAAATTCAAAATTATATTTATTTTTTTTAAACCACTGTTTAGGGGTTAAAACAATTTTATTCTTCTGTCTAGATAAATAAGCTGCCCATAGTGAAAATGTACTATTAGGTATTATATAATGATCACACTGGCTTAATAATTGAAAATCATCAAATCTATCGTTATTGAGATCTTTTACAAAAAAATGCGGAATATTTAAATTGCTCGTTAAATTTTTTATATATGAATAGTCATCGGTAAAGAAAATAAATATTGGTTTCTTTAATATTTTTAAAAGCTTACCAATATTTTCTTTATAGTAATTTTTTTCAATTTGATAAAATAAACGCTTATTTTCTTTTTTTTTATAATCTCCTCCTCGACAATGTACGCCAACAATATCTGAATAACTTTTGATTTCATTGAATTCATTGATAAATATTTCCTTTTTAAATATCAATTTTTGTCTTATTTCTTCGAAGCTGTTTTTAAAATAATTATAGTTTTGCCAATATCCATAGAAAATTTTATTTTTATCAATATTTAGAGAGCTTATATTGTTTTTTAGTAAAGTGTTATCTGAGTAGATATTAAAAAGTTCATTAAAGTTATATTTGATCGCTAATCTAAAAAAATTAATTTGTAAATAGTTTGTAAAATTTTTATGATCATTATTCTCTAATATTTTATCAATAGGAGAATAGAATATATCATTAATTTTTAATTGCTGTGGTGGCAATAATGAATTTTTATAATTTATTTGAATCTCTGGATATAATAATTTTAAGGACTCTCCAAAGAAAAACTGAAAAAGTTGATTTCCTAGTCCACTTGTAAAATGAATAGTATACAATAGTTTAATACAATGGAAAAAATATACTCAAAAATAAATGATAGGCAACTACTTCATATAACCTTCATGAAAAATGATTTTTCAAAAAGACAAGATTTGATAGACCCATTAGAATTTATCCAACTGGCAAGTATAGAGTTAAAAAAGGATCAAACGTTTAAACCTCATAAACATAAGTGGAAAAAAACCACATTCAAACAATTCATTGCTCAAGAATCATGGGTCATTATAAATGGCTCTGTAAAAGTTGACTACTATGATTTGGATGACTCTCTTTTAAAAAGCGTAATACTCAATGATGGGGATTGTACGGTTACTTTGAGAGGTGGACATAATTATACCTCACTGGAAGAAAATACTTTAGTTTATGAGTTTAAAACCGGTCCATATTTTGGTTTAGAGTTAGATAAAGAGCCTCTAAATATCAAATAATGATAAAAATTAATATGGGTTGTGGTAAAAGATATTTTGGTAGTAGTTTGAAACATATTGACTCCGAAAATTATGATCATATTGATCATAATGATATTCTTGATTTTCCTTATGAAAATATTGACCTAATTTATGCCTCTCATTTGATAAGTTATTTCAACGTTGATGAGGTTTGTGTTTTATTAGAATACTGGAAAAAGAAATTAAAAAGTGGAGGAGTGCTGAGACTTGCTGTTCCAGATTTTAAAAAAATTTGTGAACTATATTCACGAGGTATAAGTTTAAATGCTTTCGTTGGTCCATTATACGGAAGAATGGAATCTGATAATAATGAAATTTATCATAAATTTTGTTATGATGAACAAACATTAACTAAATTATTAAAAAAATTAGATTTTAGAAATATAAGAAAATGGGATCACAATAAAGTTGATCATGGAGTTTATGATGATCACTCTCAAGCTTATATCCCTCATATGGATAAAGAAAATGGAACTCTTATCAGTCTAAATCTTGAATGTGAAAAATGAATATGTCATTCGATTTGGTAGAAAAATTTGAAAATTTAATTGCAGATTTTTTTGGAAGTAAATATGCTGTAGCAACAGATAGTTGTACCCATGCTATTGAGCTTTGTTTAAGATACCAAAATATTAGTAAAGTAGAATTTCCAAAACATACTTATGTAGGTGTACCATTACTGGGTTTTAAACTTGGTTTGAATTGGAAACTTGTTGAGAGAAGGTGGGAAAATTTCTATACTTTAAGTAAGACAAATATTATTGATGCTGCTGTTTTATGGAGAAAAAATTCTTATATTCAAGGAACTATGATGTGTCTAAGTTTTCAATATCAAAAACATTTAAATATAGGAAGAGGTGGAATGATTTTGCTCGATAATAAAATGGATTATAATAATCTTATAAAATTATCTTATGATGGAAGACAAAGAAATAAACCTTGGAGAAAGCAAAATATATCTAAAATAGGTTACCACTATTATATGACTCCAGAAAATGCTGAATTAGGAATTAATATATTTGCCAAAGTAAAAAATAAAAATCCAAAAAATTGGAGCTGGTTGGACTATCCTGATCTATCAAAGATGAAAGTATTTAAATCAAAATGAAGAAAGCTCTTATAACAGGGATCAACGGTCAAGATGGAAGCTACTTATCTGAATATCTTATTAAACAAGGTTATCAAGTTCATGGAATTTTAAGAAGGCATTCTGTAGCTGAAAATCAAGATGTTAGAATTAAAGATATGGACGTTAAAACTTACTATGGTGAATTGACGGATGAGATAAGTTTATTCAAAATATTAAGAAAAGTAAAACCTGATGTAATTTATAATCTAGCTGCAATGAGTCATGTTGGAATTAGTAATGAGTTACCAATTTTTACTTTGAAGACAAATTCTTTAGCAGTGATGCAACTTTTAGAATTAGCAAAAGAAATATGCCCTGAAGCTAAGATTTATCAAGCAAGTTCATCTGAGATGTTTGGCAACAGCATAGACAAAGATGGTTTTCAAAGATTATCTACTACAATGAACCCTGTAAGCCCATATGGCTGTTCGAAAGTTATGGCATATAATTTAATAAGATACTATCGAAACGCTTATAATAAATTCTATTGTAATGGAATTTTATTTAATCACGAGTCTCCAAGAAGGGGGTCGAACTTTGTAACTAACAAGGTTATAAAATCTATAGTAATGATAAAAAAAAATATCATTAAAAAATTAGAACTTGGCAATCTAGACTCTATGAGAGATTGGGGACATTCTAAAGACTATGTTAGAGCTATGTACTTGATTATGAATTATAAAAGCCCCGAAGATTGGATAGTGTCTACAGAAGAAACAAGATCCATAAGAGATTTTTGTCGTTACGCATTTAAATTAGTTGGTTTAAATTACAAAGATTATGTTGTTCAAAATAAAAAATTCTTGAGACCATTAGAACTTAAATATTTAAAAGGAGACTCAAGCAAGATAAGAAAAAAGTTAAAATGGAAGCCACAATATACTTTTGAATCAATGATTGAGGAAATGATAGAGTATTGGATGAATAAAATTCAGTAAATTTTATGACTATATTAATTACTGGAGGTTTAGGATATATTGGTTCACATATTTCAAAAATCGCTAATGAAAAAGTTGTAATAATTGACAATCAGTCAAATTCTGAATTAAATTATAAAAAAATACTACCTAATGCAGATGTTTTCATAGAGGATTTGAATTATAAAAATGTTTGTAAGATATTTAAAAATTATAGTATTGATTCAGTAATTCATTTAGCAGGATCCAAATCTGTTAATGACTCAATAGTCTCCCCCTTAGACTATTACTCCAATAATGTAATTTCATCAGTAGAGTTGTTACAAGCGATGACTCAATTCAATGTAAACAAATTGATTTTCTCTTCATCTGCGACAGTTTATGGCAATAAAAATAAAAGTCCCCTAAAAGAAGATTTTCCTACACAGTCAATAAATCCGTATGGGCATACAAAAATTATTATTGAAGATATTATTCAAAATTGTTGTGCCAGTTATTCAAATTTTTCAGCTATATCTTTAAGATATTTTAATCCTATAGGTGCTTATCATGATGGTTCGCTAGGTGATAGGCCTAAGGGAAAACCTCTAAATTTAATGCCTCTTATTGTTGATTCAGTTTTTGGGAAGAAATTAACTGTCTTTGGAAATGATTATCCAACAGCTGATGGCACTTGTTTAAGGGATTATATTCATGTTATGGATTTAGCTGAGGCCCATCTAATATGTTTAAAAAATTTTAGTAATATAAGATATGATACTTTTAACGTAGGATTGTGTATGGGTATTAGTGTTTTAGAGCTGATCAGTGCTTTCGAAAATGCAAATAAAGTTAAAGTGAATTTTGAATTTGGAGAAAGAAGACCAGGAGATGCAGCTATATCTTATGCAGATACATCTAAATTCAAAAATAGATTTAATTGGTCACCTAAGCATGACTATAAAAGTATGTGTAGAGACTCTTGGAGTCAAAACAAAAATAATTGATAATGTTTGTCTTGCTAAATAGTTACTTATTAGCTTTTTTTGTTAGCGTCTTTCTTATTTTATTAAGTTTAAAATACAAAAAATATCTCTTTAAAATATATTCTCAGTACAATGCTATTCAAAAAATTCATGAAGGTTATGTACCTCCTGTTGGAGGTTTAATAATGTTTTTAGCTTTTTATTTAAGCATATTATTTTACTCAGAAAGCCTTTTTACTAATCAAATACATGTATTCGCTGGCTCTATATTAATTTTGTTGATTGGTTTATTGGAGGACTTTTCTGGAAAAATAAAACCCATTTATAGGTTAATGACAATTTTTATAGCTTCATTAATTTTTGTTACTTATCAAAAAAGTCTTCCTGAAATAGAGGTGCCAATACTTGAAATTATTTTAAATAATATACCTTTTGCTGAAGAATTATTTTATGCATTTGGGTTAACTATTCTTGCAAATGGGATGAATATGGTTGATGGCATGAATGGACTTGCCGGCATGACATCATTATCAATAATTTTGGCAATTTCCTCAATTTTGACTTTGTATGGGGGAATAGAAATTTACTTTGCAGAACTTTCTTTACTCATAATTATTTTAATTGTTTTTTTATTATTTAATTTTCCTTTTGGAAAAATCTTTTTGGGCGACTCTGGTGCTTATTGGATTGGTTGGATCCTAGGAGTATTGGTAATCGAGATTTATGCTAAATTTCCGTTAAACACTTGGGGCGCTTTGCTTATTTTATTTTATCCTATTTATGAGGTTATTTTTTCTTTTACGAGAAAAATTTATTCTGGCAAGTCACCATTTCAAGCGGATACAAATCATCTCCATATAAAACTCTACTTTTTTTTAAAAGCAGATAAAGAAAGATCAATAAGATTTAATTCTTTTGTAACTGTTTGCTTAATGCCTTTTTGGATTATACCAAGCATAATGATAGTTTGGACATATTTTTTTTCTCATTTAACAATTTTGTTCATTGCTATTTTGATTTTAACTTATAATTTTTACTATAAATCTATACCAAATAGGGACTAACTTTTTATTTTTTGTGTAAAAAAGTGATAAAAGCCCAAAGTAGTGAAAATCATTACATTCAACCAATTATTATAAAAAGATTGGTGGGGTATCAATGGCCAAAGTAAAATGAAAACAAAGCTAACTAGAAAAAGATAGTAATCAGGCAAAATGTTTTTCTTTGATTTAGTGAACCACAAAGAGATAAAATGTTTAAACAATTGAACAAAAATATAGATGAAAAATATAAAAATAAATAAGAAGCCGATAATACCCATTTCTCCAAGAGTTTGGAAATAATAATTATGAGGATGAGAAGTACATCCACTCAGATATTCTGGTGTAATTTGACATAAAGTTTTAAATAGTTGAGGTCCTTGACCAAATATTGGGTTTTGAAAAAACATATCAAAAGCTATTGCAAAATGTGTTTCATGAGAGGGTGCCCAAGGCATATAAGGGATTTTTGTACTTGAGACATCAGAAACTGTATGTTGAAAACGCTCAGCTGAGTCAGGAGCTAATTTAATCAAAAATATGATAATAATTGTAGATATAATAAATGATAAAAGACGAAATAATTTGAAGTGAGAACTCAAAATAATTAATAAAAGAGTAAATTGAAAAATTTTTAAGAATGCAGCCCTATCATTAGAAATAAAAATCATAATCTCTACAAACATTAAAATCGAAAGATAAAAAAATATTTGTTTCTTATTAGTGCCATGAAGAAAAGTTAATAAGACAATCAAAAGTGGAGTAATATGAGCTAAAAAATGACCCAGTATTTCTTCAGAATTAAACACACCAGTAACTCTTATAGAGGGTGATTGAAATCCAAAAAAATTATAACCAGTCATCCATTGAAAGTAGCCATCTGTAGAAACAAATAAAATAACTGTTAGTAATGAATAAGTAAAATATTTTAATAAAATTTGATTTTCTTTAAGCAGATATTTCAAACATAAAATAAAAAAAAATATATCTAAAATAAAATATAGGACCATTATATTTAATTAATGACTCATAAGGATAATTAGAAAGTAAACCTCGTATAAGTAAATAAAAATAAAAAAGACAAAAAATATAAACAAATAAATTCTTATAATAATTAAATAATCTGTACTTAAATGTTACAAATATAAAATAGCAACCAATGATTGATAAAAATAAATCTGGCAAAAATGGACCTGTTACCATTGCTATAGGAAGCAAAATTAGCAAGTATGAAATAAACTTAAGATGCCAAGAACCTTCTAGAGAAATTTTCATTTTTTTCATTTTTATAATAGTTTTAGCGGATTTGATATAGCAAAAACTTCAAAGGATAAGGTAAAGACCTAAGGATAAATCTGAAAACGACATTCAAAAAAAACAAATATTTATTAATGATTTTTTTTTCTAGCATATAGCTATAAATTATTTTTTCAAATTTGAAGTATTTTAAATCCCTCCTTTTCATGAGACTTTTATCTAGTTTAGTTATAACCAATGCTTTATTAATATTTTTAAACATTAGACTATTTTCCATACATTTAATCCATAATAGGTAATCTTGGCATTTATAAATTATTGGATAACCACCTACTAATTGAATATCAGATTTTTTAAACATTACAGTCGAGTGTATTATTGGGTTTTTTATTTTCAGTGAAACCTTAATCTCATTATCTGTTAAAGGTTTTTTTAAAATTTTTTTTTTTATTGTTTTCATATATTTCTTGAGCATAAGAACCACAAACAGATAAAGTTTTATTTTTGTCAAACTCTTTTTTTGTTCAAAAAAACGATTTTTCACAACTATATCATCAGGATCTAGCCTAGCAATTAATTCAAAATTTGATTTTTGCAAACCATAATTTAAAGTATAAGCAAGGCCTTTATTTTTTTTTAAATAAAAAATTACGATTTGATTATATTTTAAACTTATATCTGAAAGATATTCAGATAATTCCATATTTATTGGACCATCTGCTATTATGATTATTTCTCTAGGAATATTTTTCTGAAGAAAGATAGACTCGATTGATATTTTTGCTTGATTAGCCTTAATTTCATGATGGATAGCAATTAATACACTGATATTTAGATTTATTTTATTACTGTTGGTCAAATTATTTAATAAAGAGTATCAAAAGTAAGATTAGCAAAACAACAGATGAAGCATATATTCTGTTAATTATAACTAGAGATAAGTAATCAGTAATTTTAATATCTTTTTCACTTTTGGAGATATTACTATCTGCTAAAAGTGAGGCTTTTTTATCAGTAATTACTATTGTAATTAATGTTCCGAAAGAATTAAATATAAAACTAAGTTGAAATAGCGTTGCTCTATATTCATTAAAAAAAATTGCTAAAAAAGTTGGAAAAATAAAACCAATCAAAAAAGAAAACCATGCAACAAAAGAGAACGAATCAAATGAATAATTTATAAATTTTTTTTTAAAATCTTTATTTAAAAGATTTTTTGTAAAATAAATATCTGTAATATATTTAATTAAGTAAAAAGATGAGGATGGTCTATAAAACATAAAAATATGTCCAAAAAGAACTATCAGCGTGTTCATTAAAAAAAATATTATTAAAAAATTAAAATTTGGAAAAGTGTCTAAAAAGAAAGCAATAATCGCAAGGGCTATTGCTATAAATAAACTATTTAAAAGAGTAACAGCCGAAGCTAAATTCCAACTTTTTGCATTAATATCGTTGATAGCACCAAGTATTTTTATTTTGAAAGAAAATGTTGTGAGAATGAAGGTCAGAGATAGGCTCATTGAACCAATAATCAATAAAAATAGATTAACATTCATTAATTTATTTTAATTTTTTTCAATATATATTGACTGACTAGGATAGGCAAAATTTAAACCTAACTCCTCTATTTTCTTTTTAATTTCTAAGGCAAGATTTTCTTTAATTTCTAAAAATTTATCCCATTCGTTTGTAGAGGTAAAACAATAAATCAAAATATCAATTGAACTATCATTGAACTTATCTAACCTAACAAATGCTTTATAACTATCGTTTACAATAAAATTTTCACTATTTTCAATATAGCCATTGATATGATTTGTTAAATTTTTGATTTGATTTAAAGTTGAATTATATTCAATGCCTATAATCCAATTAATTCTTCGATTTGTTCTATTTGTGTAATTTAGAATCGGGGCTTCCGCGAAAATATAATTAGGAATAGTGATTGGTGTCGAGTCAAATTTTCTGATTAAAGTAGATCGAAAGTCGATATGTTCAACTGTTCCTTCCGTATGGCCAGGAACATTAATAACATCACCTATATGGAATCTTTTTTCTAATAAAATCATAATTCCAGAAATTAAATTTTTAAATAAATCTTGAGCGCCCAATGCTACTGCAACGCCAAACAGACCTAAACCAGCAATCACTGGTCCAATTTTGATACCCCAGACTTCTAGAACAGCAACTATCCCAAGAAAAATAATTAAATACTTTAAAGATCGGATAATCCATAGGACCAATGCTTTAGTTAAAATTTTTTCTAATTTTGAGAAAAAATTTGAAAACGGAATTAGAGATTGGTGAATAAGCCAAAAAACAAAGATCGTGGAAAGCGTATTGTTTATTTTTTGAAAATATAGACCTAAAGTTGAGTCAATTTCAAAATATAAAGTTATAGTAAGAAAAGCTAAAACAATGGGTAATAATTTAAAAGGTGGAATAAGAGCATCAAATAAATGATCATCGACTTCAGTAGTAGTTTTTTTGACAAACGTTTTTACTTTTGTAACAATCAGCTTTGCAAAGAAACTTCTGATAAGCAAAGCAAAAATTATTGATATAAGAATTATCCCTAAATCTAATAAACTAATGCCAAAAACGCCGTTATCAATAACAGTTCTAATTTGAGTAAAAAAATTTTCAAAAATTTGCATTAATAATTTTATTTTAGATTAAAAAAAAAGCCGCACAAGGCGGCTTTTTTATATTTTAATTTAAGTTTAGATTACATCATGCCTGGCATACCGCCACCCATTCCGCCCATTCCGCCCATATCAGGCATCGCAGGAGCAGATTTCTCTTCTGGCTTATCAGTAATCATAGCCTCAGTGGTAGTTAATAAAGCAGCAACTGACACAGCATCAATCAGAGCAGTTCTAACAACTTTCGTGGGATCTACAATACCAGCTTTAACTAAGTCACAGAATTTACCCGACTGAGCATCAAAACCGTAAGAGTTGTCTTTGCTCTCTAAAATCTTACCTGCAATCACAGCACCATCAAATCCAGAATTCTGAGCTATTTGTTTTAATGGAGCAGAAAGAGCTTTCCTGACAATGTCTACACCATATCTTTGATCATCATTAACGACTTTTAAGTTTTTTAAAACACTTGTAGCATATAGAAGAGCTGTACCACCACCAGGTAAGATGCCCTCTTCTACAGCAGCTCTTGTCGCGTGCATAGCATCTTCTACTCGGTCTTTTTTTTCTTTAACTTCGACCTCAGAAGCTCCACCAACTTTAATTACAGCTACGCCACCAGCGAGCTTTGCTAGTCTCTCTTGAAGCTTTTCTTTATCATAATCAGAAGTTGTTTCATCAATTTGTTTTCTAATTTGATCACATC
>MDTB01161049.1_pt1 | contig 16951 bp, 17 predicted proteins | sample 811161 | NCBI WGS metagenome assembly MDTB01 (sample SAMN05326650, study PRJNA326480) | marine metagenome | isolation source: seawater | place: Mediterranean Sea | collected 2009
CAAACAATCATCAAAAGTAATACAAATATTTTTTTTTTTTAAATTACCTTGTTGAATATTTTTAAAAAAAATATCAGGATTTAGTATTGTATATTTTTTTTTTAAATATTTAATGATAGAATTAAATTGATTTGATGATATTGACCCTTGCATTTTTTTAAAATTTTTACCATGAAAGTGATGAAACATTATTCCTAAAGACATAATAATTATTTATATTTATATATTTTTTTAATTTTGTTAGTTAATTTTTTTAGGTCTCTTAATTTAACTGCCCATTTATCATCAGGATAATCTAACCTTTTATTAAGTTTTATATAAAAAAAAATAGCGTGAGGGTTGTATTTTAAAACAGATATAATTTTATCTTGTTTTTTAAAATGACTTACGAAACCTACATGAAGATTATATTTTTTTTTAAGAATATTTATTCTTTTCAAAGAAAAATCCTCATTTGATTTAAAATTAAACAAATTTTTTGTTTTTTTGTCAAAAGATGTGTGGAGCAACGAACTAAATTGAATTAACTTTTTTTTTTTTAAGTTTACTAAGTGATTGTTTAATTTCTTTACTACTACTTAAACCAACAGATAAAAATAAAGGTAGATTTAATGACAAAAAATTATTTATTAATGTTGTGTTTGAAAAATCTCTACTTAAAATTTTTAAAAAACTTATTTTTTTTTTAAATTTCTTTGCTAATAAAAAATCATTTGTAGCAAAACCAATTTCTTTTTTATATTTTTTTGATTTTTTTAAAAAAGATGTAATTTTTTTATCATTTAGATAAAATTTTTCAAATTTTGTATTATTTTTATAAAAACTTCTTTTAAGAATTTGAATTGTTAGGCCGTTGATTAAGGGATTTTTTAAAACTTTAAGATAATCATTAAGATATTTATCACTTCCAAAATGATTTAAACCTATTTCACAATAGACTTTAGGTGGATTTGACATTTATTCAAAAAATGCTTTTAGAACTGCCACCATCTACTGTAATTGCTGAACCATTAACATAACTTGCGTTTGAAGTTGATAGAAACAGTACTAATTGTATAAATTCATGCGGGCTTGCAATATACCCATTTGGAACCAATTTGGAGATCTTATTAAGTTGTTTACTAAAATCTTTTTTTTTTATTTTATTTATTTTAATTAAAAGAGATTTTAATCTCTCTGTTAAGACTCCTCCCGTTAAAATTGAGTTTACCGTAACACCGTATTTGCCAACCTCCTGTGATAAAGTTTTCGAAAACGAGACTACTCCTGCTCTGGTAATATTTGATAATGCAAAATTTGCACCAGGTTCTTTTGCAGTTAAAGAAGTTAAATTTATAATTCTACCCCATTTTTTTTTAATCATTATAGGCAGAAAAAGTTGAGATATAAAAATTGCACTTTTTAAGTTTGAATTAAATGCACTATTAATGTCACTATTTTTTATTTTCATAATACTTTTTACTGGTGGTCCCCCAGAGTTGTTAATCAGAATATCTACTGAAGAGATAGAATTTTTTTTTAGTATATTCCAAATATTTTTTGGTAATGAATTTTTTTTTTGATCATACTTTATTAATACAATTTTTGCATTTCCATTTATTTTTAATATTTTTTTTTTTGCTTTTTTCAAATTATTATAATTACTACTTGAAATTATTATAGTAGCTCCATAAATACTAAAGCTTTTAGCTAACTCAAAACCTATTCCTTTTGAAGCCGCAGTTATAAAAACATTTTTATTTTTGAAATTAAATTTTATCATAATTTATTTATATTTTACCAAAATTTTTAAACTCATTTAACTTTAATAGATTTACATAAGAATCTTTAATTTGAGGATGCCATAAATCTACAATTAAAACTATTCTATCTTTTTTACCATTATGAATTACTTCGTGCTCGAATGAATCATCAAAAATAATACATTTATCCTCTATCCAAGGCTTAGTTTGATCACCTACTCTAATATTAACTAAATCTGGTTCAGGAACCTTTATGCCTAGATGATATCTCAATCTAAGATTCGATGATCCGGTATGAGGTTTAATATGTGTGCCAGGTGACAACTTTGAGAATGCAACAAAACCATATGTTTCATTTATTGGCATGCATTTTAATAATTTGAAAGTGTTAGGAAAATTTTTCTCGTATATTAAATTTTTACCTTTGGCACCAATTAAAGTTATAGAAGACCATTCGCCATTTTCAGCTAACATCTGATTTCCTGGATGCTCAATAGTTTTTAAGTCTGATGAAAGAAATTCTTCTTTAATAATTCTACTATTATTTTCAAGATATTTTGACCATTTGTCTTTCTCAAACCAGGGTTTTGAATTTAAATTTTTTAAATTCCAGATACTAGGATTTGATAACTTTGGTGATTTTTTTTCAATTATTTTGTAATAAATACTCTCTGCGCCATAATTTTTTGGATTTTGATATTGATAATTTTTACTGTCAGATATTTTACTAATTGAAACAAAAGATAAAAAAAATTTACAAAAACTATTCCACGATCTCCAAAATAAAACTCTTAAAAACCCATTCATTGATGAAGCAAATTTTATAGGTATATCATACCAGTATAAATTATTTGCCAAATCATCAAATTCTAAACTAGTCAAAAGTTTGTTAATTTTTTTAGAATTGTAAAAATGCTTTATTAAAGAACTCATTTAGATAAATTATTATAATATTTTATATTTCAAGCTTTTAAAATATGCTAATCAAATTGATAAATTTATAAATTCAGCTTAATAATATTTAAAAAAATGATTAATACAATAATATATAGTTTTCATTATTAATTTATGTGTAGCATCTTAGGATTTATAGATTTTAGAAATAAATATCCACATAAAAAAGAGAGTATTTATAGGTTAAATAAATTAATGAATCATAGAGGTCCTGATGATGTGGGTTTTTACAATGATGAAAAAATATCTTTAGCCTTTAATAGACTTTCTATTATAGACTTAAACACTGGCAATCAGCCTATAATAAGAAATAACATAATTTCGATTTTTAATGGAGAGATTTATAATTTTAAGGAAATAAGAAAAGAGCTTGAGGATAAGAAATACAAATTTTTAACTAATACAGACAGTGAAATTATTCCATATGCATATAAAGAGTGGGGAATAGAATTTGTAAAAAAACTCTCTGGCATGTTCTCTATTGCTCTATATGACAAGCCTCTCAATAAATTTTATTTAATTAGGGACAGGGTTGGAATTAAACCATTATATTTTTCTTACTTAGATGAAGCAATCATATTTAGTTCAGAAACAAAATCGATTATCAATTTTCCAAAATTTGAAAAAAAAATAAATATGTCTGCAATATATTCATATCTATCTTTTAGATATACAACAAATAACAATGAAAATTTTTTTAAAAATATCCATAGAGTAAATCCAGGTCATTTACTTGAAATTAATTTAAATTCGCAAAAAATATCTCAAATCCCTTATTGGGAAATATCTTTTCAAAATAATAATGAAGAACTAAGTGAGAATTATTATTTAGAAAAATTAGACTATTTATTAAATAATTCAGTCAAAACCCATTTGCAGAGTGACGTACCTATCGGAGTATTTCTATCAGGTGGATTAGACTCATCGCTTTTGTCAGCCATAGCATCGCGCCATCACTCTGGAAAATTGAAGACTTATTCTGTTGGGTTTAAAGAGACAAAATATAATGAGGGTAATAAAGCAAACAATATATCAAAATACTTAGATACAGATCATACTGAGATAATCATAGAAAAAAAAGATTTTTTTGCAAATTTAGAAAATATAGTAAATATTAAATCTGCTCCAATATCTATTCCACATGAGTATCCACTTTATGCTTTAGCTAAAAGAATGAAAAAAGATATTACAGTTGTTTTAAGTGGTGAAGGAGCTGATGAATTTTTTGGAGGGTATTCAAGAGTACAAAAATCACCATTTGATTATAAAAAGGGTAAAATAATATCTAATTTAATTAATTCAAATACTATAAAAAAAATATTTGCAGTTGAGGAAAAATTTAATTTTCAGGAAAACTCTCTATTAGATTATTTTTTTGAAAAATATAATTGGTTTACATTTAAAGAATTGAATAATTTATTTTCAAATGAAAGCAAAGAAGAAATAAACCTAAAATCCGTTACTCAACCTTGGAGACAGGCATTTATTAAGAATAACAATAGACCGTATGAACAAATACTATCGTTATTTCAAAATAATCATCTCCAATGTCTTTTAGATAGATTGGATGTTATGACAATGGCAAATTCAATAGAAGCGAGGGTACCTTTTTTAGATCATTCTGTAATTGAATTTATCAATAGCGTCCCTTTTAAGTATAAAATTAAATGGAAATCAAAATTTCATAGATTTTTATCGCTATTTTCTAAAAGTTCAAAGTATTCAGAGCAAAATGATACAAACAAATTTTTGTTAAGGAAATGCGCAAGCAAATATCTTCCTTTAAATGCAGCGAAAGAAAAAAAACTTGGTTTTCCATTGCCTATGAATGATTGGATGAAAGACGATAAAATTAAAGAAATTTTGCTTGATGGTGTTACATCAAAAAGGCACTTATTTAATAAGGATCAACTTGAGAGATTATTAAACCTAGAAAATAATATTAATGACCCCTTCGATTTTTCAGGAAAAAAAGTGTGGATGTTAGTTAATCTAGAAATATGGATGAGAAATTTTATCGATTAACATAATGACAAAAGCAATTATTTTAGCTGCAGGAAAAGGTTCAAGACTAAAAGGGTATTTTAATATACCTAAATGTTTAATTAGACTAGGTAAAAATAAAGAGTCAATTTTAGAAAGAACATATAAAAATTTAATAAATTCAAAAATTTATAATATTAATGTTATTACGGGTTACAAGTCTTATGAGATAAAAAAAAACTTTAAAGGAAAAGTTAATTACATACATTTCAAAGACTATAAAAAATCAAATAACCTACAAACTCTTCTATCAGTGAAACATTTATTAAATTCTGAACTTATTTGCTTATTTGCAGATATAATCTATGAAAAAAAATTTATAAAAAAATTATCTGATAATAAGAAAAAAATATGTCTTCTTATTGATACTTCAAATGTTTTAGAAGGAACAATGAGGGTTAAAATAAAAAAAGGTAATATTCAAGATATAGGAAGTCATATTCCAGTTTCAGAAGGAGATGGAAACTTTATAGGAATAGCAAAGTTTTCAAATTATGGGAGTAATTTATTAAAAAGATATTTGGTAAAGCAAAAGAATAATTATAAAGATTATTATACACTTGCACTAAGAAAAATGATTGATGATGGTATTAAAATAAACTACATAGATGTTAGCAGTTCATATTGGAAAGAAATTGACACAAATAAAGATTATATAGAAGCAAAAAAAATTATAAGACAAATTGAAGGAAAATAAAATTAAATGAAAAAAAAAGTTTATGTATCATTATCTGCAGACATACTTCACTCTGGACATATTAATATTTTGAAAAGTGCCTCAAAATATGGAGAAGTGACTGTAGGTTTAATGACCGATAGGGCTATAAGTGAATATAAAAAAATACCCTTGCTAAATTTTCACCAAAGAAAAATAGTAGTTGAAAGTTTAAGTATGGTCAAAAATGTAATACCTCAAGAAACAAAAGACTACAGACCAAATTTAAGAAAGTTAAAACCACATTTTGTTATTCACGGAGACGACTGGAAAACAGGAGTTTTAAAAGAGAGCCGCTCACAAGTTATTAGAGAATTAAAAAAATGGTCAGGAAAAATTATAGAAATAAAATATACTAAACATATTTCCTCTACAGAAATTAAAAAAAATGTTTTAATTAGAGATACTATAAAACACAACAGAACATCGATTTTAAAAAGATTAATAGAGAATAAAGAAATAGTTAGAGTAATTGAAGCGCATACGCCTTTAGTTGGATTAATTATTGAAAATTTAAAAATAACAGAGAGGAATAAAAATATAGAATTCGATGCAATGTGGTCAAGCAGCTTAACGGAGTCACTTATTCGTGGTAAGCCGGATAATCAATCTGTAGAACTTTCAACAAGAATCAACGCGTTAAGTGATGTACTTGATCTCACAACTAAACCTTTTATTTTTGATGCGGATAATGGAGGTAGAATAGAACACCTTCCTTATACAATTAATTCTATGGAAAGACAGGGGGTATCTGCAATAGTAATAGAAGACAAGATAGGCCTGAAAAGAAACTCACTTCTTAAAAATCAAAAAACCACCCAACAAGATACAATTAAAAACTTTTGTAAAAAAATTAACGTTATTAAAAAATCAAGAAAATCTGACGATTTTTTCATAGTTGCTCGTATAGAAAGTTTTATTTTAGGAAAAGGATTAAATGATGCTTTGAAAAGAGCTAATAATTATTCAAAAGCGGGTGCAGATGCAATCCTAATCCATAGCAAAGAAGGAACACCAAAACAAATTTTTAGTTTTGCAAAAGAATTTAAAAAAAGTAAATTTTTTAAACCGATGATAGCAGTACCTTCAAGTTACTCTAAAACATATGAAAAAGATTTAATAAAAAATGGTTTTAGTGTAGTAATTTATGCTAATCATTTATTAAGGGCTTCATACAAAATAATGAAAAAAACAGCTTTAGAAATTTTAAAACACAAAAGATCTTTTGAAACAGAAAAAAATATATCTTCAGTCAAAGATATACTGAATGTTAAACCTGAATAGATAATATTTTATTGTGATAAATACTTTAAAATTTTATAAATTACTAAAACGAAAAGGCATAAAATTTTTTAGTGGAGTTCCAGATAGCTGCATGAATGAATTTTGTAATGAGCTATCAAATCACAAAGATATCACAAATTTAGTCGCCGCTAACGAAGGTAGCGCAGTGTCATTAGGTATAGGTTATCATTTAGCAACGTCTAAAATTCCCTGCATATATTTGCAAAATTCAGGACTTGGTAATGCCACTGATCCGTTAACTAATTTAATAAGCAAAACTCTATATAATTTACCAATTATACTCCTTATAGGATGGAGAGGTGCACCATCAATTAAAGATGAAGCACAACACGATATACAAGGTAGAGTTTTATTAGATTCTCTAAAGTTATTTGAAATTAAAAGTGCTATTTTAGAGAAAGATAAAGATTTATCAAAAGCTGAAAAGTTAATTAATTATTCAAAAAAAAATTCTGCAAGAATTGCATTAATCTTCAAACCTAAAACTTTTTCAAAAGTAAATCATTCACATAAAGAAAATAAAAACAAAATTTCAAGAATTGATTTTATATCAGAGCTTATTAAGAATATTTCTAAAAAAACTAAAATAATTTCCTCAGTGGGTTTTAATTCTAGAGAATTATTTTATTTAAGAAAAAAAGAAAAAATCTCCAATGGTAAAGATTTTTTAATGGTTGGAGCTATGGGTCATACAGCAATGACAGCTCTATCCATGACAAAATTTTCAAAATCAAAAATAATCTGTTTAGATGGTGATGGATCTTTTATTATGCATATGGGTGCTTTATCTATGCTTAAAAATTTTAAAGCCAAGAATTTTAAGTATATATTGGTTGATAATGAAGCGCATGAATCAATAGGTATACAACCAATTTTTATAAATAAAATTGATTTTAAAAATTTATCAAAATCTCTTGGTTTTAAAAATTTTTATTTAATAAAAGAAAAAAAAGATATTAAGACAAAAATCTCTAGTTTTTTAAGATCTAAAGGCCCATCTTTTTTGCATGTAAAAATAAAAGTTGGTACAATCAAAAATTTACCACGTCCAAAAGATTTTTTAAGTATTAAAAAAAATTTTGTTAGATCTTAATTAATATTGGAAGTAATAATTTTTGATACATAATCATAGCCTTCAGCACTAAAATGGCCTACAAAACCTTTAATCCTTCTGTAAAATGGGAACATGCTATGGAAAGATCTGTTTGATATACTTTCCATAATATTTACTACTTTTATATTATTAGAATTTAGTAGTTTTAAAATTTTACTATTAATTTTTTTAGGGGATGTATGTATGAAAAATATATAAAGGTTTGTATCTTGAGAGTTTAAAAAATTTTCAGTATTTTTAATTAATTCTAAAAAAATTTCTTCGTTTTGATTTGATGGATGCTCATTTATTATTTTTTTTTTTCTACTTAAAAAATTTGATCTAAACTTTTCTAGTTTAATATTATTAATAAGAGGATAATTTTTTTTTAAAAGATTAATCTTATTTTCATTATATTTAATTGCGATAGAAATTTGATTTTCTTTTTTAAAATTTTTTTTATTTTCAATTTCGATCTTTAAAAATTTTTCATGAATTTCATTAATTTCAAAAGATTTTTTTTTTAGATTTTGTCTAAATTTTTCATTTATTACATATTTATTAAGAATTTCATTCTGATTTTCATTTTTTAAATTTAGCAAATCACCTGCAGTAATTAACCATATTACTTTATCAACTTTTTTGTCTAAAGGAAAATATTCTAATAATGAAGCATATTGAATTAATGTTCCAGTCCCTCCAGAGGAAAGATTTAAAAAACCATCATTTTTACTATTAGAGTAATTTTTAAGTTTTGATAAAATATTATCTTCTCTATTTACACAAAAACCATGTCCAAATGAGTCTCCTATTAATATTGTATTAATTTTTTTTTTATCCCATTCTTGATCTTCATTATTAAATCCATATCTATCAGAATAATAAGAAATAAATTTACCTTCTTCATTGCATAACACTATTTCAGAATAATGAAATGAAGACAAAGGAAAGGTTTTAACATTTTTTTTATAATAATAATTAGGAGAAATAAATACCTTCAAATCTTTATTTTTTTTTAATTCTTGTAAATAATAGTTATAAGTTGGTTGAAAATTTATTTTCTTTTCAAAATATTTTTTCTTAATTTCATATAAAACTTTTAAATCTTTTTTTAAATTTAAATAATCTGAAAAATAAAAATAATTTTCATATAAAAAAAGTGAAAAATAAATTGAAAATAAATATGTAATTACTAGTCGCAAAATCTTATAATTTTTTTAAATAATTCGTTAGTAAGCTCTTCAATACTTATATTAAAATCATTTCTTATAATTATATCTGGTTTTTTTGGAAAATCAGGGATTATATGGACACCCATTATATTTGATTTTGTATTTTTATATATTTTTTTTTTTCTGTTAAATTTTATTATTTTCTTAACATCAGTCTTTACAAAAATTTCTATATAATTCTTTATTTTTTTTCTTTTTTTTGACCTTAATTCTTTTAACAATGCAACAGCATCATAGATTACATTTATTTTTTGTTTTAAAATCATGTCGATTAGTTCTATATTTTGTAATCCGAGTTTAAGTCGATCTTTTTTTGTAAAGCCATGAAACTTATAAATATCTCTTATTCTTTCACCTGTTAGTAAAAGTGTTTTGCCATATTTTTTTTCAATTCTTTTCTTTATCTTGCTTGAAATAGATGTTTTGCCTGAACCAGAAAGTCCTGTAATAAAAAACAAAATTCCGTATTTATTATTTATTCTCATTTTTTCTATTGCAATTAGTATTAATTTACATTTTAAGCAAGTTAAAGTATTTTATGAAAAATTTTAAGACTGTTTTTTTGACATGTGGGGTTAGATCAGGAGCAGCTTTACTAACCAGAATGCTTAGCGTAAGCAATGAATTTAAAGCAAGTTCGGCAACATTAAATTTTTTCAGATTCTTTTATAAAAAATATAGTCCTCTTAATAAAAAAAAAAATCTTAACAAGGCCATAAACGATTCATACAAAAGATTAAAATATAGATTTAATATTAATATAAGCAAAAAAGAAATTAGTAAATTTTTCGAAGAAAACTCTAAAACATATAAAAATCTTTACAAAGTATTTTGTTATCAAATATTTAAATCTCAAAAATTCAAATACTTAGGTGATAAAGAAGGAAATGCTTGGAGAAATATACCAGTTTATTTAAAAATGTTTCCAGGTGGAAAAGTAATTTTAATTTTAAGAGACCCAAGAGATATAATATGCTCATTTAAAAAAACAACTATCTCTAAAAAAAATGATTATTTAATTTCACTATTTAATTATATTGATCTTGTAAATTATTATTATAGTTTTCCAAAAAAAATTAAACAAAGAATAATACTTGTAAAGTTTAAAGATATAAAAGAAAAACCGAAATTAGTTTTAAAACAAATTTGTAAATTTTTAAATATTACGTTCAGTACAAAAATGTTAAATGATAAAAATTTTAAAGATGTAAAAGGTCGAAAATGGAGCGGAAATAAAGCTTTTTCTTTTAAAGGAAGTCTTAGAAATAAAACAATAGATAGATGGAAATTATTAATTTCAAATGAAGATTTATATCTTTGTCAACTATTGGCAAAAAAACAAATGATAAAAATGGGTTATAAACTTAGCAAAAAAAAATTTGACGATTCGACAAAAATTCAGGCATTAAAAAAACTATACGAAAGTGATTTATTATCCAAAGTATATAAAAATTGGTTAAAAAATGGTGAAGGAAGTCCCAGCTACCCGCTAGATCCAACAAATCCCAAAAACTGGGATAAAAAATTCATTAAAACAAAAAATAAATTTAACTTATAAAAATAATTATTTACTTTTCAAAAATATAACTTATTAAAAGACTGGTTACTTTATATATAATTAACTTAATGGCTGATTTTAGAAGAAAAGAATTCAAAAAAGATTTAATTGATATTAAAAATTTTAATACTAAAAATACTCAAGTTGTTCAAATTCTTAAAAATTTAAAAGAAATATTTATAAAAGAAAATTTTACACAAGAAAATTTAAAAAATTATACTGGTAAGCAAGTTGTAAGGTACACACATTTATTTCCAGATGATGATATTCTTTTATTAAATCATATATTTAGTGAAAATAATAAATTATTGTTATTATATCAAATATTTTTATTAGATTTGAATGTTGAGATATCAAAACTTAAAGCAGTTATCAAAGAAGAATTGATTTACAAATTTATTGAACTTGAAATTTTTGAAAAATCTATAAATGATAAAGTTCGAAGTAAAATATCAATAACGCCCCTTGGAGATTGTTATTTTATTAATGAAGGTCATTCTGAATTTGAACCACTGCATATACATCAAGTTTCAAGATCCCAGAATTTTGTTTTTGAAGTATTTAACCTTTTAAAAAAAAATGTAAAAATTTTCAAAAATGATAAAATTTTAGATTATTGTAGTGGATCAGGTGCATTAGGTATGTGTGTATCATCCTCAAATTCAGAGATTAATGGTATAGATTTAAATCCAAGAGCGGTAGAATTTTCAAAGTTAAATGCTTTATTAAATTCTAAATCATCAAATTATGTCGAAGGTAATGCAAATAAGGGTTGGATAAATAATGAAAAGTTTGATTTGATAGTTTCAAATCCACCTTTTCACGGAATGATTGATAATGATCCTCTGAACTATGAAAAAAGTAGATTAGTTGTTCATGCTGGTGATTTCGGAGACAGTTCCACTCGAGAAATACTCTCAAGGCTCGATGCTAATTTAAATGAAGATGGAAACTCCATTATTGTGGCTAACTGGCTTCTTAAAAAGAATTGCTTGGCTTATCCAAATTTTCAAGAATTATCAAATAATGGAACCCTAATATTATTTCATGATCCTATTGTTAAATCTACTACATGGGAAGGATTAAGGTTACTTTATTGGGCAGACAAACTAGAGCAAATACCAAAAGGATATTATAATAAGCTTTTGAAATCTGCAAATTTCGACTCAGTATGTTTTGGTGTTGTGTGTTGGCTTAAAAATAAAGGTCCAGGAGGATTTCATCTTATTCAAAATGCAGTTGAAAGGGATATAGGTATAATATCAAACTGGGCAGAATATAGTCTTAATAAAATTTTAAAATCTTCTTAGAGCTGTCCTTTTTTATAATAAAAATAATCTTTCGATAAAAGTTTATTAAATCTTACTACAAAAGTAAATCTTACTTTATTGGAAATGTTCTCACCACTTCTGTGAAAAACATTTGCATACATAACTGCACAATTTTTTTTTTAACAGACAATGATTTTGTTTTATATTTTTTAAGATATTTTTCTGCAACCAAAATTTGTTTAGTTATCAATTTTTTACCTTTAGATTTTTGGTAAGAAACATTTTCTTCAATTTGACTACCTGGTTTCAACTGGATCGTGCCATTTCTAGAGTTAGCATTAATAAGTGGACACCACACTAATGCTCCATTTGATGGAATTGAGTTTAATTTATCGTATGCACTATCCTGGTGCCAGCCATAAACATTTCTTTTGTCAAAAGGAACATCGATTCTAAATCCTGGACTACGCATACATAATTCATCTTTTTTAACATTTAAAAAATCAGCTGCAATTTCATCAAAAAAATTAGTTGAATAAAAATTATGTATAAAATTAGCATTTCTTAGAGTGTCATAAATTGATGAAAACATTAATTTATTTTTTTTTCTTAAATATATTAAATCTCTATTAAATTTTGGACATTCAAGGTTTTTATAATTATTTTCTTTAAAATATTCTGGAGCATAAAATTTACAAATTTTTAAAAAAGATTTGAAAAAAGTATCAATACTAGATTGACTGACTGAGTTTACAATTACGTTATAACCATTCAATATCATAAAAACTTATTATTTAAATAATTCCATTAAGTCAAATATTTTCTTAAATAATTTTTTTTGAGAATTCTTTCCAAAATGAATTTCCTTTGAATTTTTTTGTCACCAAAAAATCTTTTTTATATTTTTCATAAATAATATTGTTAAAGGTAAATAATTTATTTTTTTTTGGAAAATAAATTTTTTTTTCCATATGAAAGCAAAAAGTTTTGAAATGATTGCTTAAAAATTCAGGTCTAAATACATCCATATTTCTATAGTTGTCTAACGTTAAAAAAAAAATAGGTTTTTTAAACAAAACTGCATAATTTAGTGCATTAGAAGTGTGTGTAAAAACTATCTTGCTATATTTGATTAGTTTTGGTGTTTGATTTATAAAAAATTTTCTTTTTTTGGCTAGAAGATTGTTCGTTTTATAATCAGATCTAGGATGTGCAGCTATTATAACTTCCAAATTATACTTTTCTTCAAACTTTTTAAAAAAAATCTCTAAATTTTTATAATAATTCAGAAAATCTAAATTTTTTTTTATATTTCCAATATAATTTTGGCCCGAATGAAACGGCAAATATTGATCTAAAAATAAAGCATAATTTTTTTTTATATTTTTTTTTTTCTTTTTCTTTTCTTTCAAATAAATTTCATAGTCAAAATGACATAAATCAATAAATTGCTGAGAAGAATGGATTAATTTTTTTCCATTTTCTCCATTTAATAAAAGAATATCTGGATCATTTAAATTATAATTTTTTTTTGACACCTTAAATAGTCTTCTTAATATTGCCTGAAATTTATTTTTTTTGTAAATATAAAATAATATTTTTTGATACAAATTTAATTTTTTATCTAGTTCAGAATTTAAAATATAAATTAGTTTTATGTTTTTTTTTTTTATAAAATTTCTAATATCATCGTGCTTTTGTGAAATACCTATTAAATCTATAACTCCTAAAACTTTATTTTTTTTTTCCTTATTAAGAATATTTTCCAAATGAGTAAAGTTTTTAATAACTATTTTTTCTTTAAAATTATAATCTTTTTCAGCTCTACTTTTGTAAAAATTTGGCTGAAGCCATTTAGTACAATCAAGATATATTACGTTAAAATTTTTTTTAAGTATATTAATTCCAAATCTATCATAGTCTCTTTTTTGTGAGCCAATATCACAAATTAAAATGATTGTTTTCATTTTTAATAATATCTAATTGGTATTTTTTTTTGTTTCATGTTTTTATTAATATTAAGTAATTTTTTGTTTTTATTTATGATATCAATAATTTCTTTGCTTAAAGGTGTATTGTTTTTTGATAATTTAATGATTTCATTTGCAAAAATATAGTCCTCTTTATAGTCAATTGTTAACCTCAATCTTTTATGAAGTTTTTTTTTATCTCTTAATTTATATATCCCATTATTGATGCTATTATTATTTCTAAAATAATTTCCCCAAACTTCTGTGTCTTTCTTTTTTTTATTTTTAACTATTCTTTCTAATGCTTTAGAATTTACTCCGTAGCAAAATGCACCCCAAGACAGCCCTGAAATTTCAGTAAAATCAAATTTATTTTTTAAATGATATCTTATCATTTTTTTTGCATAAAAATAATCAACAAAAGGATTATCACCTGTCGTACTTATAAAATTTTTTATTTTAAATTTTTTAACTGCCTTACTCATTCTATCCAAAACATCTACCGCACTTCCTGAAAAAAAATTAATTTTTTTTCTTTCTGCTATTTTCTTGAGAGGAAAATCAATTTTTTTATTGGAGATGATAAGTATTATCTTTTTTTTGGGACAAATCTTAATCATCCTATCAATTATATTTTCTATAATTGTTTGGTTTCCTAAACTTAAAATAGCTTTTTTTTTTAGCCTTTTAGATTTTAAACTTACGGTTATGAGTACTCCAAAATGTATTTTTGGCATCTAACTTTCAATAAATTGAGTTAACTTTAAAATTTTGATAATAAACACGATATATGTATATATACAAGTATGCATAATAAAGAAATTCACCTTTTAGAAAAGAAATTTATTTCCAAAATTGATAGATTTGCTCTTTCTCACAATGAGCTTAATGAATTAAAAAAAACCTTTTCAAAAGCAAATATATTAATTGTTGGTGCAGCTGGTTCTATCGGAAGTGTATTTGTAAGCAATCTTAAAAAATTCAACTTTTCAAACCTTCATCTTATTGATAAAGATGAAAATAGACTGACAGAACTAAGCCGAAATTTAAATATTACTTTTAATAAAGAAAAAATAAAAAAAATTAATTACTATTGTGTTGATATATGTGCGTTTGATATCAATAATGAAATTTTAAATAAGAAAATTACCCATTATCTAAATTTTGCTGCAGTAAAACATGTTAGAAGTGAGGAAAACATACTATCCATAAAATATATGGTTAAAACAAATTCAATAAATTTTATTAAAAAAAAATTTATTAAAAAAAATAATTTAAAAAAAGTATTTTCTATTTCAACTGATAAAAGTGCAAATCCATCAAGTATTCTTGGTATTACAAAAAAACTAATGGAACAAAGACTATTTAATTTTAAAAGTAATAATCATAAAATATTTGTTTCTAGTGTAAGATTTGCAAATGTAAGTTTTTCTAACGGCAGTATATTAAAATATATAATCGATAGAATTAATAGAAAAATTACATTTGGTATACCCTCAAATATTAACAGGTACTTTATTACTCATTCTGAAGCTTCTAGTTTGTGTTTTAAGTCTTTATTAAAAAAAAATGATGGTTGCATTTTAATACCTAGTTATAAAGTTTTAGGAAATTTGATGAACATTAAAAAATTATGTGAAAAAATTTTAAATTTTAAAGGTTATAAAGCTTTTTATACGACAAAAAATATACGTCTAAAGGGGAAAAAATTTCCAGTTGTATTAAATAAAAAACTTAACCATGGGCAAAAATTATTTGAAGAATTACATGAAAAAAATGAAATTATTTTTAAAGATAATAAAAATGAAAACTTATATAAAGTTAAATTACCGAATTCAAAAAATTTTTCAAGGGTAGTTGATATATTAATTAACGAAAAAAATAAAAGATTTATGCTTTATAAACTTAAAAAATTTTATCCTAATGTTTATACTGGAAATAAAAGAAAAATGGTTAGTAAAATTATATAATTATATATTAAAGATATTTGGAATATTGTTCCATTGAGCCTATATCTTTCCATGAGTCTTTCGTGTTATAAGCAAAAACTTTTTTTTTATTTGAAATAATTTTTTTTAAAAAATCAATCATGCTAATTTTTTTAGTTTTTGGAATAAATTTTAAGATAGATGAGTTTAATGAATAAATTCCCATATTAATATTTGATTGATAAATAGGTTTTTCAGTAAATTTAGTAACTAAATTATTTTTACTTTTAACTACTCCATATGGGTTTTGAATATCATGAGTTTTAACTAAAATAGCTGCATCGGCTTTTTGTTTTTTATGAAATTTTAAAAGATTTTCTAATTCAAAATCAAAAATTAAATCTCCATTTAATACTATAATTGGATCAGAATTTTCTTTTTTAATAAGAGATAAAGCTCCGGCAGTTCCCATTGGTTTTTTTTCTTCAACAAAAGTTATTTTAACATTGGAAAATTTTTTATTTTTAAAATATCTTTTAAAAGTTTCTTTCTTATAATGAAGACATAAAACTATATTTCTAAAACCTTGAAATTTTACTATATCAATAATATGTTCAATTATCGGTTTGCCAGCAATTTTAAGCATAGGTTTTGGAATTTTTTTTGTATATGGAAAAAGTCTTTTTCCAAAACCACCTGCCATTATTACAACTGTGTTAGTGTGTATTTTTTTTAACTTTTGTTCAAATTCTTTAAGAACGTATAAACCCTCTATTTTTCTTTGTTTACTAATAATTGGTATTTGCATAACTGAATTTTTTTTCATCAAAATTCTAATAAGTTTTTCAGAATCTTCTTTACGTGCATAAATTGGGTCTTTTTTCAAAATTTTTTTTATAGAAGTTTCAAATTTATAACCATTAATTAAAGCTCTCCTTATATCTCCATCTGAAACAGTGCCTACTAGTTTGTTTTTATTTGAAAAAACAAGACTTATTCTAAGTCCTGATTTATCTAAATTTTTTACTGCATCAAAAATAGTTGCATTATGATTAAGAAGTGTCTTTTGCCAAAATTTTTTACTAATTGAATTCATTTTTTATTATTTAAATAATTTTATTGTTTTTTTAGAAAAATTTA
>MDTB01201014.1_pt1 | contig 16951 bp, 15 predicted proteins | sample 811161 | NCBI WGS metagenome assembly MDTB01 (sample SAMN05326650, study PRJNA326480) | marine metagenome | isolation source: seawater | place: Mediterranean Sea | collected 2009
GACCCTACCCATTTCTCTACGCGACAGGGAAGGTTATCATCGGACTAAGAAAATTGCAGAGAGATTCACCGTGCTGACAGTTCTATCTCCAGCGAAGACACTCGACTACGAATCACCGAGTATTACCGATCAAACGTCTACTCCTCAGTTCATGGATCAGTCGGCGTTACTTGTCGACGATGCCCGCACATTGGCGCCTGATGATATTAGATCATTGATGGGCGTCAGCGAGGCGATAGCATCCTTAAATCACGAGCGATTCATGAACTGGGCGCCCGAGTCGACCACCGCTAATGCTAAGCAGGCCATTCTGGCGTTCAAGGGCGATGTTTATACCGGGCTCGAAGCCGATACTATGAATGCCAACGATCTCGAGTTCGCGCAGGCACATCTCCGTATTCTCTCGGGGCTGTACGGTTTATTGCGACCACTTGATTTGATGCAGCCGTATCGTTTGGAGATGGGCCTCAAGTTCGCTAATCAGCGTGGAAAGAACCTCTATGAGTTCTGGGGCGAGCGCATTACTGACGCGATTAATACTGATTTAGCCAGTGCGGGCACGGAGACTCTGGTCAACCTCGCCTCGAACGAGTACTTCAAAGCCGTGAAAGCTAAGACGCTCAATGCCGACATTATCACTCCGCAGTTCAAGGACTTGAAAAACGGTCAGTACAAGATGATTTCGTTTTTTGCCAAGAAAGCGCGCGGTGTTATGGCTCGCTACATTGTCGATAATCAACTAACCGACCCAGAGCAACTGAAAGCGTTTACCGGCAGTGGTTATTATCTCAGCGCAGAGCAGTCATCAGCGAATAATCTGGTTTTTCTTCGAGATTCAGCGCCTGAGTAAGCGGCTACTCGGTTTTGAATGGCAGTAGTGTGGCTGCCTGCTCTCGGTATTGCTTGACGTGCTCACAATCTCTTCGGCAGAAGTCTTCAACAGCAGTCTTGAGTCTGGGCTCTGCTATCCAGTGATTTGAATAAGTCAGTGTCGGCTCAAATCCTCGCTGGATTTTGTGTTCGCCTTGAGCACCCGGGTCGAACTTAGACAGCCCCGCTCTAATGCAGTACTCGATGCCCTGATAGTAGCAGGCCTCGAAGTGAAGAAAATCGAACTCCTTAATACAACCCCAGTAGCGGCCATAAAGTGTTTCATCGTCGACAAAGTAGAGCGCGGCGGCGACGGGCATGTCGCCTTCGTGGCCTATGACCATAACCGTGCTGTCGCTCAGTGTTGGACAGATGTCGGTAAAAAACAGGTCAGTTAAGTACCCTTCGTGTCCGCTACGCTTAAGGTAGGTCGTTTGGTAGCAGTAGTGAAAGAACTGCCAGTCCTCTGGGGTGATTTCAGCGCCGACTTTTGTCGTCATGTTTAAGTTTTGCGCAGCGATCGCACTTCGTTCCTTGCGCAGCGCTTTTCGTTTCCGGCTGTTAAACGTGGCCAGAAAATCATCGAAGTCCGAATATCCGCGGTTAAACCAATGGAACTGAGTCGTCATTCGTTGAACTAAACCCTGATCCAACAATTGTTCTGACAGTGATTGATCAGGAAATAGAATATGCCAGCTTGAAACTCCCGAATCGGTACACCACTGCGTCACGGCAGCGATCAGCGCGGCTAATGATTCAGGGCGATTTGGGTTAAGCCACAGTCTTGGCCCGGTGGCGGGGGTGAACGGAATTGCTGTTACCAGCTTTGGGTAGTAATCAATGCCACTGCGGTGCCACGCATCGGCCCACGCCCAATCGAAAACGTATTCGCCATAACTGTGGCTCTTTAAAAAAGCAGGGGCAAAGGCAAGTGACGTGTCCTCATCCTTCAATTGAAGATGACAGGATTGCCAACCTGTTTTTCCGTTAGTGCTTCCCGAGCCCTCCAGACCCTTGAAAAACTCAGGTAGCAAGAACGGATAACGAGAGGGGAAAAACCCCCGCCATTCGTCAGCTGAAATGTCCGCCATGTTGGGATAGAGAGAAAGCTCCAAACCGAATTGCCTTTAGTCTGATGGTCAGTTCTATACGGGATAGATCCAGTAGTGTCCCAACAGGCCTAGCAAGATAATAAAACCAATCCACTTGCTCTCATTGAATGCCTGAAAACAAAGCTCGGTCGAGCGGTGACGAATCAATTGCTGATGGCGTAAAAACAGCATTGCAACCGCTGCAATAGCGCAGTAAAAAATGATGGACAGATTGAAAGCGACACCCGTTGCAACAAAACACAGGAGACAGACTAGCTGAAGCAGCAAAATAATTCGGGTATCCAAAGCGCCAAATAGAATAGCGGTAGATTTAATACCGACCGATAAATCGTCCTCCCGATCAATCATTGCATACTGCGTGTCGTAAACCACAACCCACAACAGATTGGCGACAAACAGCCACCAGAGCCCTACCGGTAGGTCACTGCTGACGGCTGCAAAAGCCATTGGAATACTCCATGAAAAAGCGGCTCCCAGAATCACTTGCGGCAAATGAGTAATCCGCTTCATAAATGGATAAATGATGGTAAGTGCCGCGCCGATAAAGGCTAATTGGACAGTGAGAAGATTGGTTTGCCAGACCAAAATAAAAGCGACGACCATCAGGGCAGCTAACAGTGAAAACGCCTCTAAAGGTGAAATCGCTCCAGTTACCAATGGCCTGTGCTTGGTCCGCTCTACATGGCCGTCAAGCTTACGGTCCGTAAGGTCATTCGTGGTGCAGCCCGCGGCACGCATGACAACGGCGCCGACAACAAAGGTGAGTAGTAATTGTGCATTGGGTATGCCGCCGGAGGCGATTACCAGCCCCCACAGCGCTGGGGCTAATAGCAGATAGGTTCCTATCGGCTTATCAAAACGCATCACCTGAAGCAGCGCGGCTAATTTTGGTGTCTGGCTAGCGGAGGTTACCGACATCGGGTTCTCATATGATTCAAAAGCTTATGGTCCTTCACACCTGCCCAAAGGCTTGGCGGTCGCGGGTCCATCGGTTCTCGAGGGCGTTAGCAACAGTTGGCTCGCTCCGTATCAATTCCTTTGCGAGCGCTTGCGCTTGTTGCAGTAGACCTTCGTGCTCGGGAAGCCGTGCCACCCGGAATGATGATAGCCCAGTTTGACGGGTGCCCAACACCTCTCCCGGGCCTCTGATTGCAAGGTCTTTCTCCGCAATGACAAAGCCATCCTGACTCTCTCTCATCACGGTTAATCGTTCGCGAGCGGTTTGACTCAGCGGCGGCTGAAATATTAGGAGGCAGTGGCTTTCGATCGAGCCCCGACCAACACGCCCGCGAAGTTGATGCAGTTGTGCCAGACCGAAACGCTCGGCATTTTCGATAATCATTAGGCTGGCATTGGGCACATCAACACCGACTTCGATCACAGTCGTAGCGACGAGAATATGCGTGTTACCAGCGGCGAATTCCGCCATGATCGATGCTTTCTCGTCACTCGCGAGCTTCCCGTGAAGCAAGGCGATTGTTAAGTCAGGTAGTTCGGCTTGGAGCGTGCTATAGGTCTCTTCAGCCGCATTAGCCGAGAGTAGCTCGCTCTCCTCGATCAATGGGCAAACCCAATAGGCCTGTTTGCCTTCGCGACAAGCAGTCCCGACACGCTGTATAACGGATTGCCGACGCTCACTATCGATCACCGAGGTGGTGATTGCCTGCCTCCCTGGCGGCAATTCATCGATGACTGAGCAATCGAGATCAGCATAGGCCACCATTGATAGGGTGCGGGGAATTGGTGTTGCGGTCATTGTCAGTTGATGTGGGGTTGTTGTCTCGATACCTCGCTGTGTAAGCGATAGGCGCTGATTCACCCCAAACCGGTGCTGCTCGTCTACCAATACCAAGCCCAGAGAGGAGAAGCTGACAGATTCTTGAAACAATGCATGGGTGCCTATGACGATATCGACAGCACCATTCGCAATGGCCTCCACTGACGCCGCCCTGGCCTTGCCTTTGATTTGGCCTGTTAGCCGAAGTACGGTGATACCAAGCGGCGTAAACCAGCGATCAAACGCCGCATAGTGCTGCTCAGAGAGCAGCTCGGTGGGAGCCATTAAGGCCACTTGGTGACCACTCTCTACCATGTGCGCCGCACTAATAGCCGCTACCAAGGTTTTGCCAGAGCCCACATCACCTTGAAGCAGTCGTAGCATGGGCGTGTTGCGCTGCAAGTCATCACGAATTTCTTTGCATACCCGCTGCTGTGCAGCGGTTAGTTGAAAGGGTAAAGCCGCTTTGAGTCGCGCGGCTAGATCACCGGAACCTGTGACCGAATGGGTGGACTTGGCCTCGTTGCGCTGGCGATTAGTGAGCATCGACAGCTGGTGGGCAGTGAGCTCCTCTAATGCCAGGCGGTGGTGCGCCGGATGGTCTGAATCGAGAATCTGTTGAATATTGGCCGATGCTGGCGGTCGATGAAGAAGCGTTATGGCATCTGACAGGCCGAGTTGCTCCGATAACACATCGCCCAAATAGTCCGCCGGTGGATTACTCGCCAGTTCACGAAGCGCCTGCGTGGTGAGATTGCGCCAGGTCGCTTGCCCAACTCCTTCGGTGGTTGGGTACACGGGTGTTAATGTTGATGTCAAATCGGGCGTTTGATCACCAACATGATATTCCGGATGGATCAATTCGAGTTGACCACCGACAAATTTGGGCTGGCCGAACGCGGTTAGTGTCGAGCCCACTCGCATTTGAAGCACTTGCGCGCGCCTGAAGTGGAAAAAACGCAGTGTCACGAGCCCCGTGCCGTCTTCCAATTTGACGATAAGAGTCGATCGGCGCCCACGAGTAACCCCGGCGGCGCGAATGGTTCCTTGAATATAGGCATCCATACCTTCGCGCAGCTCACCGACTTGGCTTAGTTTTGTGCGATCTTGATACCGCAGTGGAAAGTGAAACAACACATCTTCTAGAGTACTCACACCCATTTGAGCGAGCTTTTCATTGAGCTTTTTACCAACCCCCTTGAAATGGGTCAGCGGCAGTTGAAGAATGTGATCTGACACAGGTGAACTACGATGATGAGATGGTTAGATAATAGCGGTACAGGGCGACCGTCGTGAAGCGCTCGCACCTTTTGATTGTTGGTTGCGGTGACATAGGTTGTCGTGTAGCGCCATTACTGTTAGCCCAGGGCTGGTTGGTGTCGGGTTTGTGTAGATCACCCGATCGCCTGCCCGATAGCCTCTCAAATCGTATTCAGGGTGACTACACAAAGCCCGACTCCCTCCTTGCTGCCAGCGAGTTGGGTGCGGATTTCTTATTGTTTACACCAACGCCCACGTCATTTGATCAGGCGGGTTATCAGCAGGGTTATGCTGAGGGAGCACGCGCGGTCGCGTCGGTGTTGGCACCTCATATCCGCCATATCCTGGCGCTATCGTCGACGAGAGTGTACGCCGAGCGCGAGGGTGGTTGGGTGGATGAGGAGTCAGCTCTGGCATCCACTGATCCGTATGTCGCGGCGCTATTGTTGGCCGAAGACGAGCTTAGGCGTGCAGCGACAACGACCGTCATTCGACCAAGCGGCTTGTACGACGGTGCCAATCCAACATGGCTTCGAGAGGTGATGGCGGGCAAGGTGTCATCAGCGGGCCAACAGTACAGCAACCGAATTCATCGCGACGACTTAGCGCATATCATTTCGGAGCTATTGATATTGGCGCAGCGAGGTGAGCCTATTCCACCGACGCTCAATGCGAACGATGATGAGCCTGCGACCATTGCCAGTGTCGAAGCGTGGTGCCTCAAAGCTCTCGGCATCACTGCTACGGGCGAGAGGACAAGCGCAAATCGGGCTAACCGGAGAGTCAGCAATCAGCGACTCCGAGCCCTGGGTATGTCATTGCAGTACCCGAGTTATCGAGAGGGTTACGCTGTTGCGATAGCACGAGCTCAGACGACTTAGAGCGCCAGTACAGCCTCGATTTCGACCTGAACTCCCTTGGGAAGGGCCGCGACTTGCACACAGGCTCGAGCGGGATAAGGCTCAGAAAATACGTCGGCCATTACTTCATTAACCGCTGCAAAATTATTGAGGTCAGTGAGAGAAATATTGATTTTGACCGCATTATCTAAGGTGCCGCCGGCTGCTTCGGCAATCGCAATTAAATTAGCAAACACCTGCCGGGTTTCCTCGACAATGCCACCGGGAACGACTTCCATAGTATTTGCATCGAGAGGTATTTGACCGGAGATCCATACGGTATTGCCAACCTTAATGGCCTGCGAATAAGGACCAATGGCTGAGGGTGCGAGGGCGGTGTTGATAACGGCTCGGTTGTTCATGAGTTTCCCTTAGTGTCAGCGCCTAGCTAGCGTCGGCTGCAACGAACCACCTTGCGCACACCTTCCATGACGCGCACTCGCTTCATGACTCTCGCCAAGTGGATTCGGCTTGTCAGTTGAAGTTCGATGACGATGCTGGAGAAATGTACCGATTCGTCCTGCGTTGAAATGCGCTCAATATTCAGTCCAATGGCGCTGAGTTTGGTCGCCAGTGTGGCAATCATACCCCGCTGATTGGCCATTTCGATTCGAAGTGCCACCGGGTAAATGTTGTCAATATCCTCATCCCAGCGTAGCGGCATCAGCCGCTCTGGCTGCTCTCTGAGCTCATTCAGGTTCCGGCAGTTTTCTCGGTGCACTACCAGACCTCGATCTGGACTTAAAAAGCCTTCGATAGGGTCGCCCGGAAGTGGACAACAACACTTGGCATAGACCAAGACATAGCCTTCGGTGCCGCGAATCGATAGCGCACTATCGGACTGCTTTGAGGCTTCCTCGGCTCGACCTAGCAGCGTTGACGCTACCATTTGGGGTAGGCGATTACCCAAGGCGATATCAGTGAACAGATTGTCGGCGCTGATAGTCGGATACTTCTCTGCGACTAAGGTACTTATGTCGTCGGGTGAGCGGCTTTGCTCGGGCGACAACGACAGTAAGGCTTTTTCGAGTAGCGTTTTACCGAGAGTGACCGACTCGTCCTGTCGTTGTTGCTTGAGGAAATGACGTATGTGCGAGCGTGCGCGGGCTGTTACCGCAAAGTTCAGCCAAGAAGGCGTAGGGCGACCCGCTGGCGACGTCACGATTTCAACATTGACACCACTTTCAAGCGGCTCAGACAGCGGCGCTAGTTGGTTATTAATTCTAGCCGCGACACAGCGGTTTCCCACGTCGGTGTGCACGGCATAGGCAAAGTCAACGGCACAGGCACCTTTTGGAAGTTCCAAAATATCGCCTTTTGGCGTGAATACATACACCTCATCAGGGAACAGGTCGACTTTAACGTTCTCGATGAACTCCAAGCTGTTACCCGCAGTCTGCTGCATCTCAAGCAAGCCTTGTACCCATTCGCGGGCTCGCATCTGGGATATATTCGACCCCTCTTGGCTACTCTTATAGAGCCAGTGCGCGGCAATGCCATTGTTGGCCATGTCTTCCATATCGCGGGTTCGAATCTGGATTTCAATCGGGACGCCGTGCATGCCTCTAAGTACGGTGTGCAGAGATTGGTAGCCGTTTGCTTTGGGTATGGCAATGTAGTCTTTAAATTCACCGGGAACCGGCTTGTATAAGGAATGGATGACGCCTAATGCTCGGTAGCAGGCATCGACACTGTCGACAATGATACGAAAAGCAAAGATGTCCATGATGTCGGAAAACGATTTTCGTTTAGCGCGCATTTTTTGATAGATGCTGAACAAATGCTTCTCTCGTCCGACAACCCGGCCATCGACCTCCTCCCTCACTAATGCTTGTTCGATTTGCGCACTGATTTGTTCGATTAACTGTTTGCGGCGACCTCCCGCGGCTTCTCTAGCAGCTTCTAGTCGCCTTGCTCGCATCGGGTAAAGCGCGCGCAAGCCCAGATCTTCAAATTCCATTCGAACTTCATTCATGCCTAGGCGGGTAGCGATCGGCGCGTAAATGTCTAGGGTTTCGTTTGCGATTCGCTTCTTCGCTTCTTTCGACATGACGCCCAGCGTACGCATGTTATGCAATCGATCAGCCAGCTTTACCAGGATCACACGAATGTCCTTCGCCATGGCGAGGGTCATTTTTTGAAAGTTTTCCGCCTGCTTTTGTTCGGCACTATCAAATTCAACGTGAGTTAGTTTGCTGACGCCATCGACAAGGTCGGCGACCTCAGCCCCAAACTGCGTGCGAATATCATCCTTTGTGACACCGGTATCTTCGATCACATCGTGCAACAACGCAGCCATGATGCTTTCGTGGTCCATGCGCATTCGGGCTAGCACGGTGGCGACGGCTAGTGGATGTGTGACGTACGGCTCGCCGGTGCGGCGCGCTTGGCCGTAGTGCGCCTGCTCAGCATAGAAATAGGCGCGCTTGATATCCCTGATCTCAGAAGCAGGCAGATAAGCGCTGATCATATCTTCAAAGCCAGTGAATGACTGTCGCTGGCTGTGGACGGGGAGCAGTTGGGGCCGCGACGTACTGTGGAGTCGCAAGCGACGTGTTACGTCGTTGAATGAAACTCCCAGGGCTTGGAGCGGCGTGGACATAGATTGTCGGGTCGTTTAGAGGACTGGAGCCTCGAAGCTGGCAGCAAACTCTTCTTCAGCTTCAAGCTCGTGTTCACGAGCCATCACCTCTGGCGTGATATGGCCGTCGGCGATTTCTCGCAAAGCTATGACAGTTGCCTTATCGGATTCTTCTTCCACCAGTGGATCTTTGCCACCAGTGCTTAATTGACGTGCCCGCTTAGCGGCTAGCAAAACAAGCTCGAACCGATTATCAACATTATCCAAACAGTCTTCGACAGTAACCCGTGCCATTGATGTGACTCTCTAAAAAAGGGCGCGCAGTATAACGACAAGCCAGTTTGCTTGTCGAATTTCCAAAGCGCCTAATCTGACAAAAGATCAGACAGCGTACCCTGCAGGTTCCTACTTTGTTTCTCCTGCTTCAAGCGATAGGCTCGCACGATTGATTGCAAGTCTTCAAGCGCGCGCTCAAAGACATCATTCAATATCAGAAAGTCGGCTTCGTCGTAATGTGCGAGCTCTGCTTTTGCCGCGAGCATTCTCTTCTCGATGACCTCGTCATTATCTTGACCTCTAGCGGTTAATCGCTGTCGCAGTGTTGCTGTTGAGGGCGGCAGGATAAAAAGGCTTGCGGTATCGTCGCGTTGCGCGCGAATTTGACGAGCTCCCTGCCAGTCAATTTCGAGTATTACATCAATACCCTGCGCTAGTTGGTCATCGATGCCAGCTTTCGCAGTGCCGTAAAGATTTCCGAACACCTCTGCCCATTCGAAAAAGCCATCGTCCGACCGAAGCTTGAGAAATGTTTCCTCGTCTACAAAGTGATAATTAACACCGTCGACCTCACCCGGGCGGCTCGGCCGGGTTGTGTGAGAAACAGAGACCGCAACATTGTCGAGGCTGGCAATCAGGGCTTTCACCAGCGATGTTTTTCCTGCTCCGCTTGGCGCTGAAACAATAAACAGGGTGCCTTTGGCCTTGTCCGACTGATTACTCAAGATTCTGTACCTGCTCGCGCATTTGTTCGATGATAACTTTGAGGTCGACCGAGGTGTTGGTGGTGACCAAAGAGGTTGTTTTAGCTCCCAAGGTATTGGCTTCTCTGTTGAGTTCTTGCATCAAAAAGTCGAGTCTGCGACCGCAGGGTCCATTGCCTGAAGCGGCATCATTTACAGCGGCAACGTGGGCATCCAAGCGATCTAACTCTTCGGCCACGTCTGCTTTGCTAGCAAGGAATGCCAACTCTTCTTCAAGTCGATCTTGATCGTGGGCGACATTAAGGCTTTGAAGCTTATCAACGACACGCTGGCGCTGTGTTTCCCGCAAGGACGGGAGTTGCGTCCGATACTCGGCGACCATCGCGGAAATCAGCTGACAACGGTCCTTGATTAGCGATACCAGCTTGTCACCCTCCTGTTTCCTCATGTCGACAAGACTTTTAAGCAGACTCGATACAGCTTGCGCGCAAGTGCGGGTGACGAGATCGCGGTCTGGACTGTCGCCGGACCAAATGCCGGGGGACATCAATACATCTAGCTGACTGGGTGCGGGGCTATCTGGAAATTCCGCTTCTATCTGAGCGAGAGCTGTTTTCAACTTACTCAGTCGGTTGTGATTTACAATGAGGTCAGATGCGGCTTCGCTACGCTCCAATCGGATATTTATTTCGACTTTGCCTCGATTTAACACCGCTGATACCTTTTGTCGTATCGTCGCTTCGCTCGCTCGTAGTGCCTCGGGTAGCTTAATATTCAGATCGAGGAAGCGGCTGTTCACGGATTTGCACTCAAAAGACAAATTCCAGTCGGCAATAGATACCGTCTCGGATGCGAATCCGGTCATACTTTGCGCCATGCCTTTTCCTCGTGGTGGCTCGGTCGTAGAGTCTAGCAATAACCCGATAAATCAGCAGTACCCAAAGGGAGATCAATGTTGGTTAAGCAAGTAGTAAGGCCCAGTGGGCGACAATATAACGACCTGCGGGCTGTTGATTTTCAAGTGGGTTTTACAGCCAACGCGGCAGGCTCTGTACTCGCCTCCTTTGGCGACACCCGAGTCTTGTGTACTGCGTCTGTCAGCGAGAGCGTGCCTTCCTTTTTACGTGGTCGTGGTCAAGGGTGGCTGACGGCTGAGTATGGGATGTTACCGGGATCCACCAATACTCGAGTGGATCGCGAGGCAACAAGAGGCAAACAGACGGGCAGGACCGTTGAAATTCAGCGACTTATTGGTCGTTCTCTTCGTGCAAGCTTGGATTTGAGCTTGCTGGGTGAGCGGACAATTACTGTCGACTGCGACGTCCTGCAAGCAGATGGCGGTACCCGCACGACGGCGATCACTGGTGGCTGTGTTGCTGTTGTGCTGGCTCTCAATCATTTACAACGTGAGGGCTTGTTAACCGAAGACCCGCTTATTGATCTCGTCACTGCTGTGTCGGTGGGGGTGTGGCAAGGCCAGGCTATTCTTGACCTTGATTACCCAGAGGACTCGTCGGCAGACAGTGATGTCAACGTTGTAATGCTTGGGGATGCTGGCTTTGTTGAGGTTCAGGGCACTGCAGAGTCAGCTATTTTTTCGCGCAGTGAACTCGATCAGATGTTGAGCCTTGCCGACTCGGCGCGTCACTCTTTGATAGCTGCGCAACGGCAAGCGCTAAGTCAGAGCTAGAGAGTGATGTCGTAGTCGACGATAACCGGCGCGTGTGACGAGAATACATCGTTGGTATAAACCGATGCTGATTCAACACTCGCGCATAGCGACTCGGAAATGATCTGGGTATCAGTTCTGATACCCGGCGAATCATCGCCCTCTGGCCACCAAGTGAATTCTTCGCTGTCTGGCTCTGCTTCGCGGAACGCATCGGCATAACCATCGCGATACAGTGAACCTAGCCAATCGCGCTCCTCTGTGCTGAACCCCGGAATATCGATTCTATTACCGGACTCCTCTGCATCCATCGGGCGCCAAGCCATTTCCCAGCCACCACAGAGGATAAAATCTCGCTTCTTATTACGTACTTTTTGAAGATGCGCGTGGAACTGGTGCAGGAACGATAGCTTTAGACTGCGATCTCCATCGGGCGCTACATTTGAGGGTACTAATATCGACCCCACGCTACACGTGTCGTAATCAGCTTGCAGATAAATACCGAGATGATCGAAATCGATGAAACCGAGACCCATCATGATTGCTTTGGGCATGTCTCTACAGTATAGAGCGCAACCGTTGATGGACGGATTATCGTAGTTATCAGCGAAGTAGGCGTGATAGCCCTCGGGGAAGGCCGAATCTAACTTGATGGAATATTCTGAACACTGCGTATTCTGCAAACATATAACGTCTGCGTTCTGCTCAAAAATCCAGGGAATCAGCCCCTGCGAGGCTGCTCGCTCAAAACCATCCACCACTAGCGATAAGACACGCATTTTTTGTTCCTGAACACGCCGAGCCGGTATACTACGTCAATGCAAGCGCAAGTCGATCTATTATGACGGCGAGAGCGGCTATGCTTGAGATGAGTGGCATGAATAACGGGTTTAAGCGAGAGAATACAGGGTGTCTGGAGCGAGAGTTAAGAGCGATATAAGGCGGGAATTCATAGAGCTAGCGATTCAGTTTGGCGCTTTACGATTCGGAGAATTTACTCTCAAATCAGGTCGGATAAGTCCTTATTTTTTCAACGCCGGGGTCTTCTCGACAGGCAGGGCGATGTCGACCTTAGGTCGATGCTATGCCGCGATTATCGCCGATGAGTTTTCCAGTGCCGACGGGCTATTTGGGCCCGCTTACAAGGGTATACCGCTGGCCACGTCAACAGCCATTGCGCTCTTAAATGATTACGAGCGAGACCTTCCAGTGACGTTTGATAGAAAGGAAGTGAAAACCCACGGGGAAGGTGGGCAGCTGATGGGCGCCTCGTTATCTGGAAATATCGTCAGCATTGACGATGTGATCACAGCAGGTACGGCGATTCGTCACTCGGTAGATCTTATCCAAGCTCATGGTGCTACCGCGGCTGGTGTGGTTATCGGCTTGGATCGCTGCGAACGTGGAACGGGGCAGCGCTCTGCTGTTGAGGAAGCCGAACAGTCTCTGGGTCTGGCAGTGCGAAGCGTTATTACCTTGCATGACATTATCGATTGGTTAGAAACTCAACAGGATAGTGCCGAGAGTTTGGCCAAGATGAGAGAGTACCGTGAGGAATTCGGTGTTTAAGCCCCTGATCATTATCGCCGTTGTGGCACTAAGCCAAGCCACCATTGCCGACAACTTGTATCGGTATAAGAACGAGGCCGGTGGCACAGTGGTCGATTGGCAGGTGCCCGTAGAATTCATTGCGAAAGGCTACGAGATATTGGATGGAAACGGCACGGTGGTCGAGATTGTGCCGAGGCAGCTCACAGTCGAAGAAATGAATGACTTGGATCTGGTCGCTAAGGTGAAGCAAGATGCCGTCGCGGAAAAGCAGAGACTTGCTGAATGGGATCGGCAACTATTGCTCCGGTATAGCACGGTTGACGATATCGAGGCGGCACATCAAAGGGCGCTGAGTGAGCTAAAAATTAGATTATCGATTTTGACGAGTAACCAACGATCTCTGAAGGCTCGATTGGAATCCTATTTGGCGAGGGTCGCGGAGGTGGAGCGTCGTGGTCGAGAAGCCGGCGATGCTGACTTAAATTCGATCGCAGCTATTCGGAGAGAAATCGAGACTAACGCCAAAGCGATTAGCGAGCGGCGACTCCAGTCCGATGCAGTGACTGCCTCTTTTCAGCAAGACAAAGAGCGTTTTGCTCAAATTCAGGACGTGGTGTTACTAAGACGGTCTCTTAGTCGCGGCGGTAGTGGGCCTAAATCCCGCTAGCGCCCGGGACAGGTTTCTTAATCGAACTTACCAACAGCGACCACTGTTCTTCCCAGGTGCCACTTGGATTGTTACTGAAGTCCGATCGAACGAATTGAGCGAGTTTGCCTTCGGTAGTTGCCAGCATCAGATTAGCGGCGGCTTTTAATGGGATGGATGTTCGCCAACCTTGCTCAGTCTCCGCCAGCCGCAGACACTGCCGCAGTTGTGTCTCGAGCCGCTCAAAAATTTGGTTCACCCGCGCTCGGAGTCGAGGATTTTCGCCAAGGAGGGCATCGCCGTTGAGTATTCTACTGATACCCGGATTTCGCTCACAAAAGATGATTACCAACAGCAGAATCTGATAACACCGTTCCAGTGGGTCCTGTACGTCATTCAAAACAGCGGTAACTCGACTAAAAATCGTCTCTTCCACAAAATCCAGCAGAGATTCATACATTCGTGCTTTCGATGGAAAGTGTCGATACAAGGCGGCTTCCGATACATCCAGCTCGGCCGCTAGCTTAGCCGTGGTGATTTTGTCCCCAGCGCTTGACTCGAGCATGGAGGCCAGCGCCTGCAGGATTTGTTGTTTTCGATTGGGGTGGCGTTGCTGCATTGTGACTTCTCAATCCTGAACGGTGTCGCTGATTAGCTGCCAGAATCTACTGGCTTGTTACTGATCAAGGTGCCGATGCCCTCGTCACTAAATATTTCGAGCAGTGTGGCATGTGCCACCCTACCATCGATGATGTGCGCACTGTTGACTCCGTGTTTTACAGCGCCAAGCGCGCATTCAATTTTTGGGAGCATGCCGCCCGATATCGTTTTATCCGCGATCAAGGCTTCAACTCTCGTTGTGGTGAGTCCGGTCAGGGTCTCGCCTTGTTTATCTAGCAAGCCAGATACATTGGTCAATAGAATCAGCTTTTCAGCCGATAACACCTCGGCAAGCTTACCAGCGACCAAGTCAGCGTTAATGTTGTAGGTATGGCCGTCTTCCCCACCTGCAACCGGGGCAATTACGGGTATATAACCGTTATTTTTAAGCTTGGTTAGAATATCGGTGTCGATGCTGTCGACGTCACCGACCAAGCCAAAGTCATTGCTTTTTTCACCCTCCCTCTGAGGGCGATTCAGTGCCTTTGCATGAACCAATCCACCATCCTTACCTGTAATGCCGACGGCGCGTCCGCCATTGCGCTGAATGCTTTCAACGATCTCTTTATTGACTGCGGCACCCAAGACCATTTCAACCACGTCAGCGGTTTCTTCGTCAGTCACCCGCATCCCGTCGATGAAGGTCGACTCGATGCCCAGCCGTTCGAGCAACTTTCCTATCTGTGGGCCACCACCGTGCACGATGATCGGATTCATACCCACCAATTTCATTAGGACGACATCGCGCGCAAAATGCTCGTGAAGCTCCGGGTCTGTCATCGCGTTTCCGCCAAATTTGATCACCATGGTCTTGCCGGTAAAGCGCTGGATATAGGGCAGCGACTCGGTGAGCACCCGCGCAAATTGCTCGGCATTTTCTCTGCTTAGTGACATGGTCTCCTCAGATGGGGCGCTGTTGATTGTTTGCTACGACTAATACGGTAGCTTGAGGTCGGGCAAACTTCTAGTCACGGTCTCTCGCATACCGCCTCGAATGCGGCGAAGCGCGTCGTCGTTATCACCTTCAAAATAGAGGGTTGCCTGCTGTGAATCGCTGTTGTCGACGGACAAATAAGCCCAACTGTCGGCAAAGTCGATTCGAACGCCGTCTAGCTCTGTGACTTTAGCGCCAAGAAAGGTCGTCCTATCTCGTAAGCAATGTAACAGAGTATCTAGACAATCGGGTTCGATCCGAAAGTTCAGTGCTTCAGTGGCAACCGAGTGCGGTAAGGTTTCAGTCAGTGTTGTAAGAGAACCCCCATCGTTACTTATAATCTCAACGAGTCGACACGCCGAATATATGGCGTCGCTGGCATCGAACCAGCGGTCTAGGATAATGAAGTTGCCGTTAGTATCCCCAGCAAGAACGGCACCATTTGATTCCATGATGCTTTGCAATCGATGCGGTGAAGCAGACACCATTTTTGCGCTGCCGCCACAGCGAGTGGCAAAGCTGGGTAGGTTGCGGGTGCAGCTTGGCCCAAACAAAACTTCATTACCGGGGTGGCGCTCAAGGACATCCTTACTCAATAGCATGAGTATGTAATCGTTACGAACGGATAGGCCGGTGTCGGAAATCACCCGTAAACAATCGCCCGACGCATTGATCAGAAACCCAAGGTTCGCGTCACTAGCCTTGACTTGATCTATCACGACTTGGAGTTGATTAGTCTCTGCTTTTGCTCCTTTAGTGAGCACTGCTTCAGTATCGCATCCCAAGGCTGCCAGGGATTCATTAGCTAGGGTCAGTGTTAACTGGTCAGGACAACCAATTACGATACGCATGGGGTCTTCCATCGCCACATCGAGTGAAATCCGCTCGACGTACTCTGCCTTCAAATTCAGTTTCATGGTCCGCCCATTCCCCGAGTTATCGACAGGTTGGAAGCACTGTTGCAGGACGCTTCGCCACTGCTCTTTTGAAGCCGATCGACCATCCAAGGAAGAGTAAAGCTTTAATTCTTTGCGAAATTGATCAGCTTGAAGATGCAGGTAGCTACTGGCTACACCATCATTGATTGCTAAGGTCAGCAGGGGCGTTGTGGTTTCCCCTAAATCGACAACATCGATACCATTAGACAGCAACTTTTTTAGCAAGTTGGTTTTGTATTTTTTTAGCTCAGAGGTCCCCGTGTAGCCTATGACGTAAGATGTGATCGAGGCGTGATGGGCAAAGTTTGCGACACCTGCTGCCAATTGATCGAGGCGATTATCGTCCTGCTCTAAGCTATCAAATTGGCAGCTGATATAGCCATGGTCTGACAGTCGCCAGCCTAAAATTTCAGTTTCGTCGGAGTCAACGTCGGCTGCGCCCGGGATCGTTGATGAGCGGTTGGCAGTGGCAGGCTGAGAACTGTTTACTGATGACTTGACTCCGAGCTGGCTTGGTACGGCAATATTTTTACGACGGCTGATAGCGCTGAGTTGGCGCAACATGATAGCCAGCGGTTTTAGCGCGCCATGATTAAGTCTGATTGGTATTCGCGTATCCACAGTATCGAGGATGACCGTTACGTCATCGGCGAGTTGTTTTGGTAAGCGCGTAATTAATAGCCAAAAAGCGATACCGATTCCGGTTATGAGCAGGAGCCAAGTGATCCAAGGGAGAGCAAAGTTGGTGACTCCCGAGGGTCGGGTTACTGCAGCAACCTGAAGAATCCACTGCGTACCAGGGATCTGGGCGGACCCAGATATTGTTCCGATGTCGTCAGGTGTATCAAGAATGATAATCGGTGGCTCGTCGTCAAAACTCTGCACCAGAGCCACTTTATGTGACTCTGTTGGCGCTGCCATTGCGGCCAGAATTTCTCCCGGAAACTGTGCCAGTAAAACACCGCCCTCGGCACTATCACCCCAGGGCGAGGCGACCGCGATTGTCCATTGCCCGTTAAGCTTCACTGCCTCAGGAGTTGGTTTTTGGTTGTTGTAAGCTCGTCTTACTAGGTC